>Ga0153983_1000233_pt1 | contig 14442 bp, 6 predicted proteins | sample TSGA067MetaG_FD_104693 | JGI IMG/M metagenome (GOLD analysis project Ga0153983, IMG submission 104693) | Attine ant fungus gardens microbial communities from Georgia, USA - TSGA067 MetaG | ecosystem: Host-associated > Fungi > Mycelium > Unclassified | place: USA: Georgia, Alexander Wildlife... | reverse complement strand
TATAAAGAAGTATTCAATAGCATTAGATTATAGATTGTATATGTATCTAACAATGGACTTGAGATTGATTTTTCTTATGATTTGAGAGATGAAGAAATAAGTCAGAATAGCAGATTGTTGTTAAAAGGAAGCACTGTAATCTTTCAGACAATAGAAAGAACAAGAGCGCCTCCTCCACCTCTACCAGCCAAGACGGCTACTGCCAAGCCTACCCCTGCAAAGGTGGCCACCAAATCTCACAGACTGTTGAAGGAAGGGAGCATAGTGACCTGACAGACAACACTATCTGCTACTTCACAGACTGTTGTAGGAGGGGAGCGTAGCGGACTGACTTCAACACAAAGTTCAAAACATAAAATTAGTAGAGGGATCAAGCCAGGCCGGAGGCCTGGATGAAAACCTCATCTACTATGTATGCAAGACCAAATGTGGGATGATGGCAGCTGGCTCAGAACTGACCAAGCAGCTTTTTTCACACACTCTCTTGAAAAATTCAAATAAATTCAGTAAAAATTCAAATAAATTGGGAAAAATTAGAATAAAATTGGAACAGGCAGTGAGCAAAGCGAGCTGACTGTGGCCTTACTGTTGTAGGAAGGGAGCAGAGCGACCTGACACACAAGATTGCTCACTGTGACGCAGACCATTGTTGGAAGGGAGCAAAGCAACCTGATAAACAACACTATCTGCTGCTGTACAGACTGTAGGAAAGGAGCATAGCAGACTGACTTCAACACAAACTTAATAACACAGAATTAGTAGAGGGTTATGTGAGCAAAGTGAGCTGACTGTGGCCTTACTGTTGTAGGAAGGGAGCAGAGTGACCTGATGAATGACACTATCTGCAGCTGTGCAGACCGTTGTAGGAAAAGAGTGTAGCAGACTGACCTCAACACAAACTTAATAATACAGAATTAGTAGAGGGTTTAAGAAGGGCCAGAGGCCCAGATGAAAACCTTGTTGCAAGACTGAATGGCTGCTGACTCAGCATGACTAAGTTTTACCTCTTTTCACCTTTAAAGCTCAATAAATTCAGAGAAAATTGAAATAAACTGGAATAAAATTAGATAAAACAGCACTTGTCCCCAAGCTTTTACCAGCATACTTTTTCATTTTAGATTCTCAATAATCTCAGTAAAACTCAATAAAATTCAGTAAAAAATAAGAAAAGTTAATACAAAATAAAAAAATTAGACAGTGAGCAAAGTGAGCTAACTATGATCTCACAGACTATTGTAGAAAGGATAGTATACTGACAAACAACACTGCTCACTGTTTTGTAGACTATTAGAAGAAGGGAGCATAGTATACTAATTTCAGCATAGTTATCTCTATTCAGAATTAACAAAGTATCTAGATCAGAGGCCTGATTGTAAACCTTATCAATAAATATGTAAGAATGGACAGGAATTTGATGGAGATTTTGGTTAATTGCATAACTACTGAGTTTCAAAAAAATTTCATCTTCTACACTTCTGTGAAGACTAATCAAGCAGTTACCATAATATTACACTCATAATATTCTTTTACTGTTATATTCTACAAAATTCAATAGAAATTTCAGAAATTTTCAAAAAATAATGTACTTGGATAATAGATAACTCAGGTGTCCTATAGACAGTTTTCTTTATTTTATTATTAAATTCAACAGAGTCCTATAAATAATAGTATCAAAGTAAGCAAACTATAACACTATACAACAGATCACACAAAAAGGAGCAGGTAATGAGCAGAGCAAGTTGACTTTTAACACAACTCAAATAGAAATATTATTTATTCTATTCAGAATTAGATACTACATAATAGGTCACACAGATAGTTAGAGAAAGGAAGAAAAGCATACTGGCTCTAATATAACTTATCTATTTAGAATTACTAGAGGTAAAAACCTATGCTAGAGGCATAGTGATTGCCTTGCCTATATAATCAATATTAATATGGGTTTAACCTTGTTTCCCTGGTATTTTGAAGCTCATCTAACTAATTGCTGATATTTTAGTCTTGTTTCCCCTACTCTCACTTGCTCTATTGTCTATTACACTATCTAGTTCAAAATTTTACTATAGTCAGACTATGTCAAGTAGATCAGATAGATTTTAAAGCTAAGTCTCAACTACTTAGTTTTGCTAGCCTTTGTACTTGTTCAAGATTTGGTTAGATAAAGAGTATTTATTTGGGAATGGAAATAAAGGAACAAGAGAGTTTGAGGATTTACTTAGTAGATAATCAAGCTAAGGAGTAACTAGCTGGTTGTTCTACTTAAGTATTACAAAGAATTGTGAGAGGAAGTGCATTGGGTTAGAATGGTGGGGCTACTAATGCCCAAGAAGAAAATATAGCTGAGGTCAGTAACACACAAGAAGATGACTAATGGTCATGGTATCACAGGGGTATAATAGACTCAACCCTAACTCCTAGTCTATCTTTTCAGAGAAAGAACTAGCTAAATTTGAAGAATAATTACCAGCAACTACTAAAGATGTGTTATATAACTCAAGTTGTAGTAACTTAGAAAAAGAAGCCTTTAAGAGTTACAAAAAGAACTCAATAAGACTTTTGCTCAATTGTACTGTACTATTTATCTATCTATAGTATGGCTGTGTTCTATTCTTAACTCTACTATTATTTTATATTGCTTTATTTAAAAATGCAGTATTCTGCAGTCACTAGTTTGAATTTCTTGTCTATCATTTTCATATTGCTTAAATTTAGTCTATACATATTTGTTATTTTGTTATTGTCACAAACTTTATTTAAACCTATCTCCACAAATATTTTAACAATTTTCATGATCTTAACAGCACTCAAAAGCTCTCAAAAAGACCTTTTAAAAAGTATCCAAAGTATTTTAATACAATTAGTATTTACCAAGCTATCAGACAATTAGTAGGTAACCTTTATGATATCATATATCAAATTACTGATATCCTGGAAACTGTTATGACACAGCCAAAATGGCTAAGTCATTATTGATATTTTATTTTATTTAATTTAATTTAATAGTTGGTGGATGCATAAGAGGGAATGGCTCAAAAGAGATGTGCAGAACTTTATAAATAGAAGTAAATACAGAGTGTGTATAAGTAGTGTACCAGAATCAAATGAGAACTCCATTAAGTTCTTCTTGTCAACTTGGACTAGGAGTGGAACTAAGTTATTTTGGCTATATTCTTACAGAAACTGCTATGATTGATGTCTTGCTTTAGAAATATTGAAAGTACTCTTGATTATGTTCAAAATAATTCCAAAATGACTCTAAGACAATACAGAACTATGAAGATAAAAGGTCCTCAATATTTGTATATAGCACTTCATTAATTACTTATAGATATCTATCTATCCTGAAATAGAACAAAGAATAGCTCTAATACAGTTATATTACTATTATTCTTGTAGAACAATAGATAGTAGTATGTGATAGTCTGTCCTAGTGCACAGACTATAAGGAAACAGTGGATTGGACTTAGCTAAGTGCCTAGTTTGTAATCTATCTAGTGAATCTCTTTTTATAATACATACTCATCTACTCTTATTTCTTTATGTTGCCTTGATCATCCTGTTTATTTAAATTAGAAAGTGCTATTATTGGACTGTAGCTTACATGACTGCATATAGACCATTTCTTATAGTATATATAAGAGCTTGTATTAGTAGATTTACCTTTACTTAAATATCACTCTAGCTTCTAGGACTCTTACCTAGCTTTCTAGTATTGTTATGGCCTGGGGTCCCAACTGGTCTCTTTGGCTGATTAGACCAAGCTTACTACTTCCTAGTTCCAGACCCAACCAGTAGTGAGGAGAATGAGAATATTCATAGGGGTCCAGTAGTATTGCTAATTAAGAACAAACTAAGAAATTGTTACAGGGATTCTAGTATATATGTCTATGTGACTGATTACCTAATTGGTTGCATTCCCACCAGGCTCTCAGATCAGTACATGAGTGCTAAGGTCCAACCCAGTGGTGTCATATTGTAACAGGGTCAGATCAGGCAGAAAACATATTTGACATATACTACTAAGACATCTTGGTTAATGAATATATTAAAACTGAATTAAGACTAATGACCTACTGATCTTGATGCCTAGGCTTTATTGTCAGCTGGTGAAGTTGTTATCAATATGAATTTAATCTATGTTAGATAATTTCTTGTACTATATAAGCACATTCTGAAATTTTGAATCAGTTGTCTCATTTAATGAGGAAGTAACACTTACATTATGCCTGCCCAGTTACTTATCAGAATAGAAAAATAAATGTCATGTCATTTGGACCACTTCTCCTGAGTTTGCATATGTCAGTGACAATAGTCAGCCATCAAATGAAAAACATCCCTGTGGAGGTACTGGACCTAGGAGAGAAGAGATATGCAGAATAATTGTATACAAATAAGAAGTCTTACCTGTTGAGGAATGTGATAGATAAAATCATATATCATTAAAGTAGCAATAACAACTGGAAAAGGCTTCAGCAGTTGTTTCAAAAATGATAGAATAAGAATTGGTATACCTTGGCTATAACATTCATTTGACAGGTACTTGGAGTCATGAACATAATCTGTTGGTGTTAGTCCATACCAATCAGCCATTTCAATGAGATATACAGGAGAGAGGTATTTTGTATGAAACTTGATGAAAATGGCTTGACTATATATCAACTGGTGTTATTAGACAAATATTCTATTTGGTTGCATGCAGACAAAAAAATATAAACAATGTAAAATATCTGATAGTCTCAGTCCAATCTCATGGACAGTACATTCTAGCTGTGATAACACACTTGAACCCTCTACTAATTCTAAGTCTAGTTGACATTGTGTTGTCTGGTAGGTCTGTGCAGTGTTGTCTGTTAGGTTGCTGCACTCCCTTTCTCCAACAGTTTTAGTATTGTTTACAGTACACTATACTCCCTTCCTCCAGTAATGTTGTTTACAGTGTGTATAGTCAGTAGTACTATATGCAGTCCACTATACTATTTTCCTCCAATAGTTTCCAGTTCACTATACTTCTTTCCTCCAATAATGTCTAGTAGTTTTGTTTACAGTCTGTTATACTATTTTCCTCCAACAGTTTCCAGTTCACTATACTGCTTTCCTCCAATAACTTCCAGTAGTATTGTCTGTAGTCCACTATACTCCTTTCCTCCAATAGTCTGCAGTACCCTATACTTCCTTTCTCCAATACTTTTCCTAATGTTCTGTTCTTTTGTCTGATTTTTCCTGATTTTTTTCTAATTTTTTAATCAATTTATTCCATTTTTTGAGTGAAAGAGAGGGTAAGTTGATGAGGTAACAATTAGTAAGATTTAGATAAGTCTCAGTAAGGCTCATTCAGCATCATCATCCCATATCTGTCTCGCATACTTTCTTAGATAGCATGTGTTCATTCTACTGTAACAATACCTTTTATGGTATATAATTAATCCAAAAACACTAAACATTTGGTTGGTTTTGGAAGCTACTGTAGGTAGATTGTTCTTATTTTCATTATAGAGGGATGGTGTCATGACTTTGCAAAATGGCTAAGTCAATATTTATTTTTCTTTTCTTTTTCTTTTCTTTTAGTTTCTAAAGATTGGACATGTGAAAGAGTCAGATGAAAAGGGGTGCATGGGACTTTATAAATAGTAACAAATAGTAGAATGTGTATAAGTAGTGTACAGTAATCAAATGGGAACTCTATTGAGTTCTCCTTGTCAACTTGGACTAGGAGTGTGATTAAGTCATCTCAGGCTAGACCACTACAGATGAGTAAGTGGCCTGTCAGAACTCTGAGTCTAGCTACATCAACACAATGATTACAGCAGATTTAATAAGAAAATATTTACCTCAGCCTGAAGTGTGCAGAACTGAGGTATAAGAAAGGTCTGCACTGGCAGACATACTAGTTGCTTACTGATCAATCAAAATTGTGTCAATCTAAATATGAGAGAAAGAGACAAAATAATGGTCCAGTGGACATATTCAACACTTATTGCTTGCTCAAAATGCAGTTTATTCTCTTATCTACTCTCTTACCTACTAAACTCGTTTGTGGAAGATTATAGACAAGTCATTCTTGGGGCGGAAGAATGTTATGGATGTGACTCCAGGGAAGTTGTCGATCTCAGGAAGAGATACAGCGCCGCCAGGTCTGTCGGATTTAACCTGAATGTCATACAATGCCAGAGTCAGAACGACAAATTGACGAATGACGAAATTGGCATAATTTCTCCCTGCACACTAGAGAACTATATTTCAGATCTTCCAGTGCACGCAGAAAACAAAAACTCTCACGGCATGTCTACCCATTCCGAAGGTATATGACTTGTAAGACTCTTTCTCCTCTACAAATCGATCAGCCTTGAAGACATCGGGCTCTGGGTGCAGCCTTGAAGAATAGTGCATCCCTGGAATATTAGCAAAGACCATTTCTCCCTTACGTATTAAAATTTCCTTCTGGTTATCACCCTTAATAACTGCATCTCTTGTTGCAAGTCGATGTATGCCCATAGATGTCTTAGTACGTATGACTTCCCGAATGAATGAATTGAGAAGGGGGAAATTGTCGCCTTCGAGGGTTTTCAAATCAATTTCGGCGATTGCTTCGATATAGGGAAATTTTTGATCAACATATGCGCGAATCTCTTGGCAGACACTGGTATACGTATTCTTGTTGGTCAAAAGATGGCACATAACCCAAGTGGCTAACACCAACACATTGGAATGTATGGTCCATATGAGGAGACCTATCAGCCGGGAAATTTCTTCCGGCGTCAGATCGGTCTCATTGAGCTCACGATATAAATTTGTCATCATGCTGACAGCACCCTCCAGATGCCCACTCTCCTCGGATATCCAGTTCCCAACCATATGCTGATTCCATGCTTTGTACATGGCATCGCGAGCGGCAGTTGCTGATCCTGCAAATATACCCAAGTGGCGTATAAGGAGGGGAGCGCCGTGATCGAAGATCATGAAATCGTCATAAGTATTGAGGGGAAAATTGGGGCCGAAAAAAGCCGTAGAAGATGCGTTATACATCATTCGACGGACAAATTCATGGAGCGAAGCATGAGAGGCCGATAAATCTAATCGATTTAACTCTTTTAGAAAGTCTTGTGTAAATCTGGATGAGATAGGGAGTAGATTGGATGGCATCATAGCCCGGTAAACGTGGCGACTGGCCCTCCCCATGAGAGTTGAATATACATAAAAAATCCGATCCTTGCCCACGTTGCCCCCACTCAAGATATGGGCGCTATCTATAGTGATAGCTTCAAATGCTCCAGAGGTGTCTTTAAGAAGGCTGGAAATTGCGGTAGGAGAAGAGACAACGACCATTGTCTGGCCAAAGAACTTGAGTTTGAAAGCGGACCCATGCTCGAGGCTGTTCAGGCATTGCTTCAGTGTCCGACAGTCAGGAAAACATAAAGTAGTTTGCACCTGTATTTCTTGAAAAAAGTGAGCGGATGGACGAGATAATCCAGCCCACTTCCAGCCCAAGGAACCCAGCTATGAATCATACGAGGTTCCACTGAGCCATCAATTAAGGATTGCGGCTGAGGGTCCCTTATGACGAGTGCATAATAGATCACCGTTGCGAGGGCTATGCAGACAAGCAGATCGATGGCCATAGTTTCCTTTGACTGGAGAAGTACGAAATAGCTGAGGGGTGGACGAGCGATGCCCTGAGTCAAGATAACGGCAATGAAACAAGCAATCAGACGATGAGTTCTGCCACTCGTAAGAAGCTCTGAGACAACTCTTCGCTTTTATTTGAGGGAGCTCCCGTCCATGGAATCCGACAACGAATTTGGATACTAGAGATCTCATAATCCTACGGTGCGACCATGTTGCGACTTCAAGAAACTGGATCATGATTCAAGCACGCCTCAGTTGATTACAGCCAGTATCTGTCCAGTAACCCGGTGTGATTTTGCCGGTCACTGATTTCGAATACCTGTGATGGCTTTATCACTTACATCTGGTCCCACTGATCTCATGATGTCAAACTGATCTTTATGGGAAGAATAGCACCAAGGGGTGATCATGGGCGGCCAAGAATCCAAAATTCAGATGCTTGGGCGCGGCGTAGAAAGAGGGTTCACTGCATAGTAGGCATACAAAGAAACAGCAACAAATGAGCTACTCACCTGTGGGTGACTTCTACGAGTCACTGTCATATCAAATAGAGCATATGCACGCGCGCAGTCCACAGGCATCTTAGCGAAATGGCTTGTACGGGATGGTGTATCCCACGGTCAAATCAGAACAACTCGATGCGCCGTTATATGATGGATGCGACATTGTTTCATCATTGATGGCACTTGTGTTCCATCACTATCAAGTGATTGCTATGAGGTTCTTCTATTCGATGGTATAACTGTACACGCCTCATCAGCATCAGCATCAGCATCAGCATCAAATCAAGCTGATTGTACGTTAAGACATGCCCATGATCAATCATTATGATTATCCATGAATTATCCCTACTCACAAGCCTTAGGTCAAGATTTATAATTCCAGCATTGAGCTCTTGGCCTGGTCAATCCTGCAATAATTTTGCTATTGATGTCCCTGCTCCTTCCTGTCCTCACTATCATAGCTACTGCTCATCATTTGAAAGTAGATGGAGGAGCAATAAATCACAATGTATATCAAGATAGAGAAAAGGCAATAATAACAAACTTATTTTAGTATAGTACCTGATATCCTAACAGTTATCTCCTTGACTACAGCATGTCTGCCAACTTCAGATTGGAAACCTTGATAAAGAGCATGAACTTGAACCTAGTTCACTGGCTTGATAGACCTATAAAAGGTTGAATAGTAGATCCATAGTCTCCTTCCTATAATCATACTAAGTACAGGACATGAAAATGAATAGTTATTGAAGGGGCTTTGGGTGATGCTATACCATGGTGCAATGTCAATCACTGCTATATTTGGCAATCTATATTTTTACTTTTCCTCTTCAATATTTCCATCACTTCTACATTCCATTCGCCAGTCAATCATCTTTCTATGTTTCCATTTTAGACTTAACTATACAGTTTTACTTCTTCTACTATATAGTTCTTATGTGCCATTTATGCCAAGGACTTTTATCTACCGTTACCATAATTTTCACCTCAGTGGACAACTGTAACCTTGTTGTCACTGAGTTTACTTTCTTTAATAGTCTGTTGTTTAATACCATCAATTTCTAAACAAAGAATGTAGAAATCATCCATATGAGCCTATTATGATCAGTCTCATAATGCACAGGAGTTCTTCATGAGTCAAACTTGTATTCTGTTTCTCTTCATTAACACTCTCTTCTGTGTACAGTAGCTTAGTCAGTGCCTTACTGTTGGAATATGTTCTTGATTCAGTAAATCTTATGTCTGCTATACCCCATCTTATGGTATGTAGGTATATTATAGTAGTAGATACTCACTTGATGTAACGACTTAGCCTAGACAACTTAATCACCCTCCAAGTCCAAGTTGACAAGGAGAACTCGATGGAGTTCCCATTAGATTTTTTACACTACTTGTAAGGGGACAAACTCTAGGATAGCTTAGGAAACTGGTATGGATGAGTATCGTCTAGCTTGCCCCATGATTTACTGCACCTACTGTCTCTAGTCCCTTCCCTCTAGTTCTTGTCTCCATAGTGATGCTACATAGCCTTATTAGGTATAGTAGCTATTAGTGTCCTGATCTGGGTTCTCTTAGCAACTGGTGCACAGACCAGGCTAGTCTAGTATATATAGCTAGTGGTGTATGGTAGAATACCTTACCTTAACATTGATTGGAACTCCTGGGCTATTCACTGCTCCATCTCTAAGTGGCTTCCTCACCCTAAGATAAGCCAGAACTGGACTGCTGACCAAGCGTCCTCTTATACTACTTATACAACTACTACATGGTCTGTGCACTACTTTCCCATGGTCCCCATGTGACTTAGTCATGTGATATCACCTGACTTGTGACTTGTAACCCTGTGACTCTGTGACACTTAGTCATGTGATACTTTCTCATACTCCATCCTTGTGTAGTAAGTCCAGAAAGAAAAGAAAAGGAAAGAAACATAAATAATGACTTAGCCGTTTTGCCAAGTCATGACACTTAAATTCTTTATGCCTTACCAACTGTGTTCTTTCTGTCATGATCAACCTCATGTTATGTAGAAGTTCTTTATGAGTCTACTATATAGACTGTTTCTTCCATTAATACTTTCTCTTATGTACAGTAGCTCAGTTAATATCTCATTGTTGAAAGTTTATCACAAATGGCCACTTACTGATTTGTGATTTGCTGATTGGTAATCAAAGGACTCAAAAAAGCAAAGTTAGACAAGTAACAAAAGATATTGTTAAGTCTGAGGTTTATTCTCAAATATACAGTCCTTAAATACATGATTGTGGTGGTCTGTGCACAAGAACAGCCTACCACATGATCACTACCTATTGTTCTACATATAGGAGTGCTATTGTTTTTGAAATAGAGATAACCTAACCATCTTAGGGCAGTCCTTTGTTCTATTCAAGAACAGATGATAATCTATGAGTAAAGATCAGTGTCATGTACAAACATTGAGGACCTTGTATCTCCATAGGATCTTATTGCCTCTGGGTCTATTTATAGCCAGAATAAGTGCATTGAAGAGAGCTTCATGATGGTCATTGAAGCAAACAATTACATCAAGTGGTTCCTGAGATATCAGCAATTTAGTGTCTGGTAACTTGGTGATCACTGACTGATCTGCTGATAACTTGGTGAATACTGATTGCCTTGAGACTTTTTTGGTACCATTTGAAAGGTCTTTTTAAGGGCTTTCAGTGGCAATTTAAATCATTGAAATCAGTCAAGTATTTCTGGAGTTATGGTCTGAATGAAGTTTGTGACAAAGTTTTTTACTTGAAAGGCCTCATGCCTGCCATACTCTTTTTGTAAGAACTTAGACTGTGACACCTTAGAACCACTCCTAGTCCAAGTTAACAAGGAGAACTCAATAGAGTTCCTATTTGATTGTAGTACACTACTTATATACATTCTGTATTTACTTCTATTTATAAAGTTCCATGCATCCCTTTTGAGTCATTCTCTCTTGCATATCTACCAACTATTTAATTAAAAGAAAAGAAAAGAAAAGAAATATAAATAATAACTTAGCTGTTTTGGCCATATCATGACACTTTTCTCAGGGTACATAAGTATATATAGTAGTAGATACTCATCTGTATTCCCTATGCTGTACCAATTATATCATCATCTTCTTATTCTCTCAATTGCTCTCAAGCCTTTATTGAGTGTTACTATTGAAGATGGACAAGTACACTTATTGTGCTATAGAACCATTATTATTATTATATCAGTATCTCACTTTTATTCTCATTATTTCTATTTTATTCTAAATTATATTATTATAAGAAGACCCTGCCAACAACACTCCTAATTAAATATTACATAGTAATATTTAATTACCCTTAGCTCAATCCAGAGACTCCTAACCCTGACTATTAGGACTATAAGAATAAAGATATACAAGTTGCAGAGGTATATATAATATAGAGTATTCCCCCAGGAGTCTTATTCTATTCTCTAAGGATTCTTCTGAAGATAAGTTGTAACATATCTATGGAATGTAATACTAAAATGTAAATACTTGTCATAATCTGCCACAAACATAATGAAATCAAAACATTGTATAAGTTATATCTGGACTGTGGGAATTAACAATGTAGGATCTATTTATATAACAAGAGTCAAATAAGATAAGATAATAGTTACATAGCAAGTCACATAACAGAAAAAATACAGGAAAATTAGATAAATATATATATAGGCAAACATCTGTATAGTATAAGTAACAAGACAATTTAGTAAGAACTCCAAAGTTCTCTTCATTAACCCTAACATTGGTGGAACTGAGTCTAAGTCATCTCAACTACTGCTCAATTCTTACAATACTATATGTATTCACACTTCATATAAACACACCTCAGTGTCACACTCTTACCCTTGTGTGACCTCTGTCACCAATCCCCTTCACTCTTTTCTATCTATTTCAAGATTCCTTAGAATATTACATAATAATACTATTGCTACTGTATGGGATCTTCCAAGAAACTTCATAGCACTTACTTACTATACAAGTACTCTGTTACATCCTCCTTAGTCTAGTTCTCTAATAAGAGAGTATCTGTCACTAGGAAAAAGCTTGGTAAAATGTCAGCAACTGACTTAAGAACCTAAGCTAGGGTTTAGCTTAAGTAGCTCTTCAGGATTAAAAGAGAGCTCAATAGAGTTCCCATTAGATTCTGCTAGCTAATAAATACACAATCTCTATTTGTACATGTTATAATTGTCCCACATGACCACTTTCTACAGTACAAGTCTAAGGCCCACTAGTTCAACTCTAGCTCATCTTACTTTTTGGTCATAGTTGAGACAACTCATGACACAAAATATTCTCTTCTATGGTTTTCTTTATCTATATCTATTTTCTTTCTGATTCTTCCAATAGTAGACTTTCCAAGGGTGGTTTTGGCTTGGATCTAATGCAAGGTATTACTTTCTTAAAGAAAGAAAATAGTAGAAAAGCATTGAAATATAGGCTTTATAAAATAATAGAGAAAGAAAAGAATAAAGAAAGTGATTAAAACTAGTTTATTTTATATTAACATAGCCATATAACTTTGTTTATTGTCTCTATAGTATATTATAGCCTCCTGCAATAAAGACCTTTTTGAAATTAAATATCAAGGCCTAAAACCCAAGGACTGGAACTGGTTCTTGTCTATGAGCCAACCTCAGTACCTTAGTGGTTGAAGAAATATCTATTGGACAGCAATGGAGATGTTAAGACTCTAAACCTCACAGTTGAATATGTGTTTCAACTTGAAGCTTATATCTAACACTTGATATCTTCACGCTCTTCACTAGAGGATCCAGTTAAGGTTTTCAGTGAAGTTATATCAGAGGAGAAATGTTAATGAGACTTTGAGTAGCACTCTTGAGATTGTCCTAAGACAAGTAAGAGTACCAATTCCTCAGAGTAAGGTTTTTTACAAAGGGAATACAGAAAGAGAGAACTTGCTGTTCCTTTCTCTTTCTGGTCTGTATTTATCCTAACTAGGGGTATAACAATCGTTACAATGTGGTAACACTACTTGTAACTAAGAGTGACTAGTTAAGTGACAGATCAGTGACAAGGTGACAAGTGAGTCAGAGGTGAGTCAGTGTCTAATAATAGGTTAGTCCGATATTGTCCCATTTAGCACAAGTCCAAAGATAGAGAAGAAAAATAGTCTGAGGTTTCTCCGAAGAGTCCTGTCCATACCATGAGTCCATTGTCTCCTAGGATGCTTTGACATTCTATGCATTACTGCATAGTAATGTCCTCGTTCTGTGCCATCAACACTTCTTCTCGCATTGCTATCATTTCGTCTACTAGCCATTCATTATCAGACCAAGGCTGATAATAACTGTAGTCCCACTCAATGTTCATAACAGGAGATGGATACAAGTAAGGTACCTTAGTGAGAGAATAAGACTAAGGTAAGAACTATTACTTAATTTCTTACTTATAGTAATTGAGAAATGATGACAAAAAAGGAAAAAGCTAATTGAAGAAGGAATGGAAATGGAGCAAGACAGATCACTGTGTTATGAGATGTCATAGAGTGTAATATCAAAAAACTGTCCCAATAAGTAACTATTTTGTTTAATCTATTATGAACTAAGCTCTTTTTCAAAAACTATAATTACAGTATCATTTAGTACTGTATTATAAACCAAACATAACAGACATACAAAACATTGGAACAGTATAGAAAGGGAAAGAGAGCTTAGTGGGGAATATTGTCAAGATTTTGTGCTTAAGAATAGAGTTTATTTGATAATAAGTACAAGGTGCTTGAGAGAGGATAATAAGTAGTTGAATGGGGAAAAATGAAAATCTTACTATGACAATTCCTTTTATACTATGAATTATAGAAGTCCACAAAGATAAATCAGGTGAAATATAAGCCTCTTGGATGACACAAACCACAGGTTTAAAAAGTAAACAAGACATTATACTTGGAAATTTCCTGACTGGGACAAATTCTCTTCATGTGCCAATTTTCCACCAGTGTATTATAGTTTGCTCTTCTAGGGGCTACTCCCACAACAGTTTTTTGAGCTTCTAAATATCTTATTAGTGAGTTGTAGTATATTTATGGAGTGTAATATATACTGAGGATTTTTCTGGAGTTTCTCTACTCTGGTTGCCCTTACAAATGCTACTCCTATTGTTATGATCCTACACCCCCGGTGTTCGAGAATGAAGGTTGTGCACGCAGAACCAGACCGAAGTTAAGACAACCTATCTACTGTACAGGTTCTTATATTGTTACAACGTGATCCGTGAGTCAATACCGCTACTGCGGTTTCGAGTTGTGGCTGTGTTCTGAGCAGTCGGCGGAACAGC
>Ga0153983_1000231_pt1 | contig 14472 bp, 10 predicted proteins | sample TSGA067MetaG_FD_104693 | JGI IMG/M metagenome (GOLD analysis project Ga0153983, IMG submission 104693) | Attine ant fungus gardens microbial communities from Georgia, USA - TSGA067 MetaG | ecosystem: Host-associated > Fungi > Mycelium > Unclassified | place: USA: Georgia, Alexander Wildlife... | reverse complement strand
TGGAGGCTGTCCTTTGTTCTAAGAAAAGGACAGATGACTATCTATGGGTAATTAATGAAGTCCATGTGCAAACATTGAGGCCTTCATATCTCCACTAATATTAATTGCCTTGAGGTTGTTCTAAGCTCATTCTGAGCGTTATGAAGAAGGCTTCTGCTGAGCCTAGAACCAAAGCATTAATCACAGCAGTTTCCGAGATATTAGTGATTTAATAAACAGTAACATGGTGGTTACCAGTTGATCTGCTTAATATCTCGGCCATTATTGATTGCCTCGAGACGTGACTGGTATCAATCGAAAGGTCTTCTTAAGGGCTTTAAGCTGGTCTTAAGACCATGGGAATCGTCGAAGAATTGGTGGAGATATGACCAAATGAAGTTTGTGACAATAATGTTATATGATGAGTGTGGGAAAGTAGTGCACAGACCATATAGTAGTTATATAAGTAGTATATAGGAAATAATGGGAACTCTATCAAGTTCTTCTTGTTAACTCAGACTTGGAGGGCGATTAAGTCATCTCAGGCTAAGTTGCTACACTATCTCACCAGAAATCAAATGGAGAAATCAAAAATTCATGGCAAAACAGCCTAGTCCCTGACCTATGCTCAAGCTGCCAATTCATTGGTAAATATTAAGAAAGTCTTCTCTGTACTCCCAAACAAGAAAATTATCAAAATCCACAATGCTGTATTCCCCAATCCAGGCCCTAAAAATAAAAAGATTCAGTCAATTACCAAGGGTCTATTCCAAAAACAAGTCTTAGTTCTAGTTTCCATTAACCTAGCTAATGTCATCATGGAAGAAGCTAATAATCATGTCTTTTAGGTCAATAGTTTATTGAGAAACATTAAGTTAACATTGAGAGCTGAATTTATCTGCCCTTGTCCTGGTAGTATTTTTATTAACACAAACAATATTCCAAACCTGAGTGATCTTACTGTTATGGAATGCTACCTCAAGTCAATTGAGGGTGCAAAAAATGACAAAATCCTAGTTCTTTGCCTATCTCAATCCAAGTTATATCTAAAAATCACTGGTATACTGTCACAAACTTCATATGGCTATATCTCTATCAACTCTTTGATAATTCTCACAGTCTCAAAGACTACAGAAAGCCCTCAAAAAGAACTTTTAATCAATACTAGTCACATTTTGAGGCAATCAATATTGGTCAAGATATTAAGCAGATTAACTAGTAACCACTATATTACTGTTTATTAAATCATTAATATCTCAAAAACTGCCATGATTGATGCTTTGGTTCTAGGCTCAGCAGAAGCCTTCTTTATAATGCTCAGAATGAGCCTAGAACAACCTCAAGATAATTAATATTAGTGAAGATATAAAGGCCTTAATGTTTGCACATAGACTTTATTAATTACTTATAAATAGTCATTTGTCCTTTTCTTAGAACAAAGGACAGCCTCCATATGGTTAAGTTATCACTATTTCTAGCACAAAGACACTACCTGTCATGACTTGGCAAAATAGCTAAGTCATTATTTATATTCCTTTTTCTTTTCTTTTTCTTTTATCTTGGACTTACTATACAGAAGAGAGTGTGGGAAAGTGTCACATCACAAGTGTTACAGTCACATCACATGATGTCACATGATGGGTCATATGATAGACATGGGAAAGTAGTGCACAGACCATGTAGTAGTTGTATAAGTAGTGTAGAAAATCTAATAGGAACTCTATCAAGTTCTCTTTGTCAATCGCTGAACAAAGAGCAGTTAGCTTAATTCTGGCTTGGAGTTTAGCTTTCTTACACTACCATATGTAGAACAATAGATAGTAGCATATAATGATCTGTCCTAGTACACAGACCATTACAATTCTGTATATAAGGACTCATAGTCTGAGAATTAGACCTCATACTTAACAACTTCTTTTGTCACTGTCTAAACTTCTCATTTTTGAACTATTCAAGTTCTAAAGCACTAATCACAAATAAATAAGTAACCTTTTGTGATAGTATACTATATGTTTAGCCGAGCAGGGAAAAACTCATTAGTGAGGATATCGTAAACTGTTTTAGACACTTAGAACTCTTTGAATCAATCTCTCTGGCAGCCAAACCAAGAATTATCAAAGTATCCCCCAAGTTCAATATGGCCATTGTCTAGTTTGACATTTGGAATTCCCAAAGTAGTTCCAAAGCCAAACTACTAATTAATTATTTCTTTAATTTTGATAGATTTATTGTCACCATTAGGGCCATGAACATAAACCTGGCATTTCCCAATGTTACAACTGCTAGAAATGGGGTCATTTGACTTTCTCCTGTAAAGCTCACAGATCTAGATGCCAGAAGTGTAATAGACCTCACAAACTCAAGCATCATAGGGACATAGCATAGTGCTGCAAGGCCAACCCCAAGCTTAACTTACCAAGACCTGAAACAGTACAAGGCACTCCATGCTCCCATGTTTTCAAATGCATAAACTACAAAGGCAAACACATGGTAGATGACTACAAATGTTCTTTCTGGAGGAATCACTTCAATCAAGAATGGCACACCAAAAAAGCCCAGGAAGCTAGGGCCAATTCAATTTGCCTAGCCATAGGTGGCAAGAAAGCATGATTAGACAAAAACTTATAATTTTCTCTCAGAACGTTAGAAAGAACAAAATCCTAACCAATATTATCCTAGAAAACAATAAAAATATGACTAATATTATATTCATCCAGGAATCCCTTAGATTCCTCATCTGATGTATTCCTAGTTATACTAATTTCTTAGGTAACCCCCTCCATGGTACTTCCCACTACTCTAACTAGATGCTTTTTATTTGTTAAGATACATTGCAAGAAAACTATGCAAGAGTTGCTACATATATCAACAAACAACTCCTAAAGATGAGATTTGCCCTATGTCTTGACATTATCAATTACTAGGATATTAATATCTTGGCATTCCATAATAACCATGACATGAATTTCATTATCAATGTCTATTTTGACAGCGATCAAACTGCTTTATGCTTCTTGAGCCAAAATATTATCAACCTAGACAATATAATAATCATGACAGGTGACTTCAACATACGAGATAGCAACTAGGACCCAAACTTCTACTATCACTCTATCCATACTAAAAACCTTATTACCATTGCTAATAGTCTAGGTCTAGGACTTTCCCTACCCCTAAACCCTGGTCCTACTAAGTTCATAGACAATTCTTGTGATTCTAACTCTATCATAGACCTCATCTTCTTACCCCCCAACAACAGAGGGTTTGGCCAACATGTGCTCCACCCTGATATCTACAAACCATCAGATCACATTTCTCTTGTTATTGAAGTAGGTATAGCAGACACTGATATTGACCATAGTATTAGGTCAATTAGCAAAGACAACGAAAAGGAAAAAGACTTTGTAATATTACTAACCAAGGAAGTATCCAACTTGAACTCATCAGATATCAAAACCAAGAAAGACCTATAAAACTTAGTCCAACAACTAGTCTATGTGTTTGAAAATGCATGAAACAAGCACTCTAAACTAAAACACATCACAAAATACTCAAAAGAATGGTGGAATCAAGATTGCTCTATTAGTCTTAATAGGTATTATTTATCAGGCAATTTTCAACACTGGAAGGCATTTAAGGTGATTGTAAGAAATGCTAAGAAAAAGTTCTATGATGACAAAATACATGAAATTGTATCCTTGAATAAAAGACCCTAGAATCTTATAAACTGAATCTGAAAAAAATTCATGCTAGTCATAGAAACCATCTCATACAAAAATTGCCCCTGTAATACCCTAATAGATCTATAGCATGCTCTTCATAACTCCTACAACTCTGCTGAAAACAGACTAGTTAACATCTGCTTTCTTAACAAGATTCCCCAAAAAAATACTATCAAATGGCCTATCTTCTCTAAGCAAGAATTTAGGGATGCTATAGCTAAGTGCTCATCTTTGTCATCTCCTGGACCAGACCACATTTCCTGGAAACATCTAAAACTCCTGTTCTCTAATGACCTCTACTTGGAAAAATAAGGAACATTACTGATACTTGCTTTAAGTTAGAGTACTGGCCTTCTCACTTCAAATCTACAAGCACCATTATTGTTATGAGAGCCCTAAGAAGGAACAAGTTTCCCACACATTCAAACACTTGATTGCAAACATCAAGTCATACAATGCAGATAAGATATAAATAGCATGGGAACTTAAGTAATCAGATCATGTGACAGGGTCATGTGATTGTAGAATATTCTAGAAGGATATGTGATCGTGGACTAGTAGTGTACAGCCACTTGTAAAAGTAGTATAAGTAGGTAGTCAAATCTAATGAGGAACTCTATCGAGTTCTTCCTAAACACTCACCTAGAGTGGTCCTTGAGTCGTCAAGACTTAGTGATAACAATTATTATACCCAAGCCTAATAAGGACTTGTATAACACCACCAAATTCTTCTGCCTTATTGTCCTACTCAATACTATAGACAAACTCATTAAGAAAGCCATCAGCAATAGGCTTTAGTTTCAAATGACAGCTAACAGCTTCTTGGATCCCAATCAGCTCGGAGACATTAGACAACGGTCCACCATTGATGCTGATGTCTATCTCATGCATCTCATTCGAGCAGGGTGGCTCAAGCAATGCTATACTAGCATTATCGCATTTGATATCACACAGTTTTTCTCTTCTCTGAATCATTCCTTCCTATTCATTTGCCTTAAAAAAGCTGGTCTTAACACTAACATTAAGGGTTTTTTCAATAGCTACTACTTAGGCTGTTCTACTACTTACTCCTGGAATAACTTCTTCTCTTCTCCCTTTAACACTAATGTCAGAGTTGGCCAAGGCTCAGCTCTCTCTCCTATTCTCTCTGCTATCTACCTTGCTCCTATCATTAAAACATTCAAAAAAAGAATAAAAAATCTAAAAGAAAATATTCCAACTAATATTCTTTCTTTTGTTAATGATGGTCTTTTAATTTCTCAAGAGAAAAGTTATTCATTATCTTCCTCTTTTCTTCTTTGTAGCTACAACATTATGTCCAAAATTCTTCTCAATGCTAGCCTCATCATAGAGCACAGCAAAACCAAACTCTTCTACTTTATGAGAGCTTGACACCCCTCAACTCCTCTATTGACTTATCATTCATAGGGGACCCTGTCATCTCCCCTAAACCTATTTGGTAATATTTAGGTTTCTACTTTGATTACAGACTCAATTTCAACTACCAAACACACTTTTATACCACCAAATGCCTTTCTACTCTTAGTACTATAAAAATACTAGAGAACTTCTTAAGAGGCCTTCTTCCTATCCAAAAGTAGCTCCTGTACAGAATCTGCATCCTACTCATAGCCCTCTATGGGTTTCAGCTATAGTTCTTCAAAGGTGCCCCTATTGTAAAAAACACCAATGAACTAAAGAAGATACAGCAAAGAGCAGCCCTTTGAATAACAGATGCTTTTCGAACTTCTCTATCTAAAGGCATTAAAGCTATTACAGGCCTTATCCCCATCACTTTATACCTTCACAAACTAAATGGCAGACATCACCTATATTATGCCTCTATCCCTCTGTCATATGCCATCAACTCTCTACTCAATTCTCAACATGCTAAGAATTAAACCTCTCATAGAGCCACCACTTCCAACCTTACCATAAAACAGCAAGCCAACCTTAAAAGCCCCATCAAGGATATTAATGTGTCAGAGAGCCAACTCCAAGCTGGAATTAAGCCAACTACTCTTTATCAGTGTTTGACAAAGAGAACTTGATAGAGTTCCTGTTAGATTTTCTATACTACTTATACAACTACTACATAGTCTGTGCACTACTTTCCCATGCCTATCATGTGACCTATCATGTGACATGATGTGATGTGATGTGATGCTGTGACCTCCTATTATGTGATTGTGACTATGTGACACTTGTGACATGATACTTTCCTGCACTCCCTTCTGTGTAGTAAGTCCAAGATAAAAGAAAAATAAAAAGAAAAGAAAAGAAATATAAATAATGACTTAGCCATTTTGCCAAGTCATGACATAATGAGCACCTCAACAGGGTTAGAAACTGCTTCAATCCCCTTCACTCTCTCTTTTTCCCTAGTTCAAGGATAGTTGATCATTTCTCTAGTAGAATTAGTTTTCATTTTTCTTCTTCTTCTTTTGATAAGGTCCTTTACTAACATCTTCAAAGCCTTAACCTCACCTTCAGGTTATTTCAAATAAACCATAATAGTGCAGTTATTATCATAAACAGATGTATTAAAAAATCTCATGTTGCTATAGCAACTACTCACATTTGGTCCAATAATGTGGTCATAAAAGAACTATAAGTCAACTCTGTAAATGTCACACCCCTCAAGACCGAACTTATGGCTATTCATACTGGACTCACTCCTACTATGGAAATAGACAATGTCACAAACTTCATTCAGCTATATCTCCATCAATTCTTCAACAATTCTCATGGTCCTAATAACTATAGAAAGCCCTCAAAAAGACCTTTTAATAAATGCTAGTCATGTCTCAAGGCAATCAATATTGGCCAAGATATTAAGCAGATCAACTGGTAACTACTATGTTACTGTTTATTAAATTACTAATATCTCAGAAACTACCATGATCAATGCTTTGGTTCTAGGCTCAGCAGAAGCCTTCTTCATAACACTCAGAATGAGCCTGGGAAATCTCAAGGCAATTAATATTAGTGGAGATATGAAGGCCTCAATGTTTGCACATGAACTTCATTAATTATCCATAGATAGTCATTTGTCCTTTTCTTAGAACAAAGGACAGCCTCCATATGGTTAGGTTATCACTATTTTAAGTAAAAAGGCACTACCATATGTAGAACAATAAGTAGTAGCATGTGATGATCTATCCTAGTGCATAGACCATCACTTTTCTATATTTAAGGACTTATAGTCTAAGGATTAGACCTCAGACTTAACAACATCTTTTGTTACTTGTCTAACTTCGCATTTTTGAACTCTTTAAAGTATCAAAGCACCCATCACAAATAGTAAGTGACCATTTGTGATAGATAATATCCATGATATTACTGTTATCACTGACTCCATTATTGTAGCAAGAAAAATCCTAGAGTCCAAAGTCAATCCCCTCTAGAACATGTTCATTCTATTAGTCTTTGCAATCAAATCCTTCCTTAGCAAAGATGGCAGGAATAAAATTCACTTCTGGTACTGCCCTAGTAAAGCTGAATGGCCCAGACATAAACTTGTTAATGATCAAGTCAAAGCAAATGCATAGGTCCCTATATTCCCTAGCAAGGATTTGCACTTATTCAGCAAAAAGAAAGAATATAATAACATCCTCTACAAATGGCAAACGTCATTTACTAACAGCCTCAAGAAAGGACATTACTTTCTTAACTTTGAAAACGAAAAGCAAAGAGTTATCAAACCCATATATGCCAAAGATAGCTCATGGCTCCTTGTCATAAGATTCACTAATTTACTATATACTTGTTTCACCCATATGACTACTAGACATGCCCCTATTAGAGAATACAGATAGAGATTCTTTCCTCACCTCTCCACTAGCTGCCTATGTAATAAAGCTGAGATCCAAACCTATGAACACATTATCATAGAATGCGATATGCACAACCCCTCTATGTAGCCATGTAATATCATTATTAACAGCTTTGTCTACTTTCTCACAGATAACCCTGGTGCATTTAGCTTTGATAATAGTTAAGGTCCCATTGTGATACAACTTCTTAGAGTAAAGGCACAGCCTTTGTTACCTCATTTCTCATATGCCCTTTTCTACTCTTTTCTGTATTTGTTTTCTTTTTCTCTCTCTTTTCATATCTCTCTTATTTAAGTAGGTACTTTGTACTTGCCACAGTCTGCTTATATGCTCTATGTAATAAATTGATAATTTTTTTAAAAAAACTATAAAGGTGAAGTATGGGAAAGGAGTCACATCACTGTTACAAAGGTGACCAATGTCATAAAATGTTATGTCACAGTCACAACACATGACAGGTAATATAAGGACAAGTGCATAGCCACAATAGTAGTTGTATATATAGTATAGAAAATCAAATGGGAACTCTATTGAGTTCTCCTTGTCAACTTGGACTTAGAGTGGATTTAAGTTGTCTTGGCTAAAGTCTTACAACAGAGTTATTGGATGAGAATGTTCTAGATCTACTTTGTATAGGATATACCTTGATAGAGATAGGACATTTGACCTCTAAAACTAGTAGTATACCAGTGACAGACTTAGACAGTGTCAGAGAGCCAAACTCTGTGCTGGAATTAAGCCAACTGCTCTTTGTTCAGCATTTAACAAAGAGAACTCAATAGAGTCCCTGTTAGATTTACTACACTATATATACAATTACTATCATAGCTATATATCTTGTCTCTCACAGTCCTCATGTCCATCAGCTGACTTCTTTGTCACATGCAGTGACCATGACTTGTGACTCTCCTGTGTGATGTGACCATGATGTGACCTCTGTCACACATTTTTGTGACTCTGTGACTGTTATGTGATGTTTCCCATGCTCTACCTTAGTAATAATCTAAAAGAAAAGAAAAGGAAAAGAAAAGAAATATAAATATTGACTTAGCCATTTTGCCAAGTCATAACACTACCCTCCTTTCAAGGTTTCCTGTCCTGAGGATTTACAGTTTATAGTAGGGGTCTACTATGTTGCCCATTTCATCTTCATCTTTCTCTAATGTTTTTCTTTCTCTCTTCTATTTTTTCTAGTTTCTTTCTAGCCTTCCCCAGTATTCCTGGTCATACCGTTTGTTTGACCATCCAAATAGTTTTCTTGTCGTGAACATTCCTGGCAATTCTTCTCTTCTAAATGTTCCTTTCTTTCTTTCTTGCCAATTTACTTCTTCCATGTCCCTCTGATATTCTTTCTCAAATTCTTCAACTGCTTCTTTTGTGTTTTCTAAATTCTCTCTTCCTTCCCAGGTGTCAAATTCTGCTGTAAAACCTTTCCACCTCACTAAGTATTTATCCTTCCCTCTTATTCACTGCTTATTTAGGATTTTCTCTATCTCCTATTCCTCCTCTCCTTCAATTATGACTGGAGTTGGTTGTTCCTTCCTCTGTCCTTTTACCTGCCCTACATATTTTTGTATCCTACTAACATTGACTACTAGGTGTATTTTTACTGTGTTAGGTAGTTCTAGTTCTACTGTGTTTGACGATACAATTTTCTTGATTTTGTAAGGTCCTACATATCTCTCCGTCAATTTCTCTGTCCTTCTCCTGACCATTTGATATTTCAGATCCTTAGTACTCAGCATCACTAAGTTTCCTACTTTATACTTATTGACTTCCACTCTCTTCTTATCTGCATACTTTTTCATTTTCCCCTGTGCTTTCCTTAGTACTACTTTTGCTTCCTTCTGGATTTCCTTTATTTTTGCGACAAATTTCTCTGCTCCCTCATATTTCCCCTTCTTTCTTATTTCAAACCCCATCCTAGAATCTTGTTTATAATTTGCCTTGAAAGGTGACATTTTAGTACTTGAGTGCACTTTATTGTTGTATGCAAACTCTGCTGTTTCTAACTAGTCTGGCCACTGTTCTTGCCTATGGTCAATAAACATTCTTAAGTACTGTTCTAGCTCTTGGTTGACCCTCTCCATTTGTCCATCTGTCTGAGAATGGAATGCCGTCAACATTTTACTTTCGATCTCCAGCATCCTATTCAGCTCTTGCATTAACCCTGCTACAAACTGTAGTTCCCTATCTAATATGATACTTTCAGGTAAACCATGTAGTTTCCACACATTGTCTCTAAACAGCCTAGCTAATTCTTCTGCCATCATCTTTTCTATAGTCAGAATAAAGTGGACTATTTTTGTTAGTCTGTCAACTACTACTAAGATCGAATCATATCCCTGTGCTAAGGACAGTTTGGTAATAAAACCTGCCAATATATGTGTCCAAGGTTTTTCTGGAATTGAATTTGGCATTAATTTTCCTGCTGGCTGTTCTGTGTGGTTTTTGTTGCATTGGCAGGTGTCGCATCCCTCCACATATCTTTTCACCTCCTTAGTAACTCCTAGCCACCAGAAGTTTCAAGTGACCAGCTCTATTGTTTTCTACTGTCCCCCATATTCTCTTACAGGCATATCATAATATAGCCTAACAATTTCCATTCTAAGCTCATCATCTCTGGGTACATATACTTTTTCTTCTTTGTACATTATGCCATTGACTTCTCTTCACTCTTTATTCCTTAGCATTTTCACTCTTACCCACTTCATTTCTTCTACTGCTTTTACTACTTCATTGTTCTTTACTTTGGACTATCTGACCTTCTTTAGTAGATCCACTCCTTCTATAATGATTTCTACTATTTCCATTCTCCTTGCTTCTAGCCACTCAGGCTTTATCAACATCTGGTTTTCGTTGTCTCTTTCTACTTCTACTTCCTAGTCTAGTCTTCTACTGAGACTATCTACTTTCCCTATTCTACTTTCTAGAACATGCTTTAGCGTAAAGTCAAACCTAGATAGGTATAAGGCCTATCTTGCTTGTCTATGGTTTAATTTCTGTGCTTTCATGAAGTACTCGAGATTCTTGTGATTTGTTCATATCTTAAATTTAATTGTTGTTTCTTCCAGGAAGTGTCTCCATGTCTCCAAACATCTGACTATAGCTAATATCTCCTTATTATGTATCTCATAGTTCTATTCTATATCACTTAGAGATTTTGAAATGGAAGCAACTAGTCTCCACAATTCGTCAGAGCATTTTATTGATAACACTCCTCCAGTAGCATAGTTTGAAGCATCTGCTTCCACCCTAAATTCTTTGTCTAAGTCTGGGGCTGCTAATACTGGTCTTGTTGTGAAGATCTTTTTTAGTTCGTCAAATGCCTTTTGTTGCTCCTACTTCCACTGCCACTTTACATCCTTCCTCATCAGCACATTTATTGGCCTAGCTACTTGAGCAAAATTTTTAATAAACTTTCTGTAATAATTTGCAAGGCCCAAAAACTTTCTGACATCTTTCATATTCTTTGGTTCTGGCCAACTAAGTACTCCATCTACCTTCTCCTGTTGGGCCCTATAATTATCCCTAGGAATCCAATCTTCCTTGCTTTCTACACACATTTCTCTGGCTTGATGTATAGGTTATTTTCTTCTAACCTCCTCAGTATCACAAATGGCCACTTACTGATTTGTGATTGGTTGAATTGATATTCAAAAAGCTCAAAAAAGCAAAGTTTAGACAAGCAGAAAAGATGTTGTTAAGTCTGAGGTCTAATCCTCAGACTATGAGTCCTTATATACAGAATTGTGATAGTCTGTGCACTAGGACAAATCATCACATGCTACTACTTATTGTTCTATATATGGTAGTGCCTTTGTACTTAAAATAGTGATAACCTAACCATATGGAGGCTGTCCTTTGTTCTAAGAAAAGGACAGATGACTATCTATGGGTAATTAATGAAGTCTATGTGCAAACATTGAAGCCTTCATATCTCCACTAATATTAATCACCTTGAGGTTGTTCTAAGCTCATTCTAAGCGTTATGAAGAAGGCTTCTGCTGAGCCTAGAACCAAAGCATTGATCGTGGCGGTTTCCAAGATATTAGCAATTTAATAAACAGTAACATAGTGGTTACCAGTTGATCTGCTTAATATCTCAGCCATTATTGATCGCCTCGAGACATGACTGGTATCAATCGAAAGGTCTTCTTAAGAGCTTTAAGCTGGCTTTGAGACCATGGGAATCGTCGAAGAATTGGTGGAGATATGACTGAATGAAGTTTGTGACACACAGCTTCTTTTTTCCTGTCCTATACTCAGGGCACAAAATCTTCCCCTCTTCCAATTTCCTCCCTCTAATCATGTCATTCCTTCCACACTTGACACACTCAACTTTATATTCTCCTCTATCTTTTCTCCGTTTCCATACTTCCAAACAACTTCCACACCATAGATTTCTCAGCTGCTTTCTAGAGATAAATCCTTGTCCTCGATTTTTCTCTGTCCTAGTACCTGTCAGCGTCTAAAGTCCGATGACTGAAATTAAGCCAACTGTCTCTTTGTTCAGAGTTTGACAAAGAGAACTCGATGGAGTTCTCGCTTAATTCTCTACTACTTATACATTTTACTACTGTGGCTATGCACTTGCTTTCCCATGGTCCTCATGTTACTCTAGTCATATGACACACTGTGACTGTGACCTGTGATGTGACCATCTATGACCATCTGTCACACCAATGTGACATTGTGACAAAGTCACGTGATACTTTCCCATGCTCCATCTTGTAGTTGTAAGTCCAATAAGAAAAGAAAAGAAAAGAAAAGAAATATAGATAATGACTTAGCCGTTTTGCCAAGTCATGACAGTACCTTTATATTCACATCCCCCACACTCCACAAATGTTACTATCTCCCCTTTGGTTTTCCATCCTCTTTTTTCCAATGCTATGCCTTTTGGAGGTATATCCCACACACCGCTGTGCTCCTGCACTTTTCTCTGTAAGAAGTGTGCCGGCTTCTTTTCCTGCTGTGTCTTTTGTGGCCTCGTCACACATGCCGCTGTCTCCTCTACCTCACATTGCATCACCTGGCTACTCAATACTTCAAACTTATGTTAGGGAATAGCTTTTCTCTTTTCTTCCCCTCCTACATTCCTGCAGTTTCAGGCCAGACACCTGAACTTCTTATAACTGAAACACAGCTTCCCTTTTCTTTCTTCAAGTTTTTCCCTCAGTCTAGCAAGGAATTGTTTCTGTTTGAGCATGCTGCTCAGGATAGAGTTGTATTATTCTAGAGATATAGTACTACGTTTCCAGAAGAAGATATAGATTTAATAGTTTGATCTAGCTAGAGTTATGTTTGTTGGGGCATAAGATCTTTACCCAACCAGACACCTACTGCCCTACTGACTACTGCCCTAATACTATGGTTAGACTATCACCTCACAGAGAGGATCCCTAATCTAGATGGCCTTCTAGAAGTAACTGTCACCCCTCTGCATGTATCAACTCACAATGGAGCACAGTACAAGGTTTATACTAAGAAGGGTACAAGTAATTTACTAAACATTGCTCATTTGTAAGGTCAGGTCTTAGAAATGATACCCAAGTTTGGTACTACTCTTCCACTGTCAATCCCTAACTGATTGACAAGTTCTCTTAAGCTAAGGACCCAGCTATATATGAAAATGACTAACAATCGTAATGATCGTCAGTCGAGGGTCGATCAATGATGAGAATAAAGATAGGCAAGGTTCAAGGTGAATAGGACCTGGGAGTGATAGAATTGAGTTCTAATGTTAGAATAGCTAACTCCTGAGCTAGAATAAAGCCAATTGCTTCTTTATCAGCATTTGACAAGGAGAACTCGATAGAGTTCTTGTTAAATTTACTACACTATATATACAATTACTATCGTGGCTATGCACTTTGTCTCCCATAGTCCTCATGTCTATCAGGTGACTTCTTTGTCATATGCCATGACTGTGACTTGTGACTTTATTGTGACGTGACCATGACCTAACTATTCTATGACTGATGTCACACCTTTGTGACTCTGTGACTAGTCACATGATATTTTCTGCACTCCACCTTAGTAATAATCTAAAAGAAAAGAAAAGGAAAAGAAATATAAATAATGACTTAGCTGTTTTGCTAAGTCATGATATATCTGACTATCCAAATAGTTTTCTTGTGGTAAACCTTTCTGGTAATTCTTCTCTTTTGAACATTTCTTCCTCACATTCTTGTCTTGTCACATCTTCTATGTCTCACCGATATTCCTTCTCAAATTCTTTGATTGCTTCCTTTGCATTCTTTAAATTCTCTCTTTCTTCCCAAGTATCAGACTTTGCTGTAAATCCCTTCCAATGTACCAGGTACTTGTTCTTGCCCTTTACTCGCTGCTTATTCAATATTCTCTTTACTTCCCATTCTTCTTCCTTAATTATTACTGGAGCTGGTTGCTCCTTCCTCTGTTCTTCTACTTGCCCTACATATCGTCATATTTTACTGACATTTACCACTGGGTGTATTTTTACTGTACTAGGTAGTTCTAATTCTACTGTGTTCAATAATACAATCTTCTTAATCTTATAAGGGTCTACAAATCTCTCTGTCAACTTCTTTGTCCTTCTCCTAACCATCTGATATTTCAGATCTGTCACAAACTTCATTTGGCCATATCTCCACCAATTCTTCAACGATTCCCACGGTCTTAAAGCCAGCTTAAAGCCCTTAAGAAGACCTTTCGATCGATGCCAGTCATGTCTCAAGGTGATCAATAATGGCCGAGATATTAAGCAGATCAACTGGTAACCACCATGTTACCATTTATTAAATTGCTAATATCTCAGAAACTGCCAAGATCGATGCTTTGGTTCTAGGCTCAGCAGAAGCCTTCTTCATAACGCTCAGAATGAGCCTAGAACAACCTCAAGGCAATTAATATTAGTGGAGATATGAAGACCTCAATATTTGCACATGGAC
>Ga0153983_1000230_pt1 | contig 14490 bp, 15 predicted proteins | sample TSGA067MetaG_FD_104693 | JGI IMG/M metagenome (GOLD analysis project Ga0153983, IMG submission 104693) | Attine ant fungus gardens microbial communities from Georgia, USA - TSGA067 MetaG | ecosystem: Host-associated > Fungi > Mycelium > Unclassified | place: USA: Georgia, Alexander Wildlife... | reverse complement strand
TTTGCCGATAAGATTACAGCTTTTGACCATTGGATTGCTTTTGGTCTGCTCTGTTTTATCGGCGGCAAAATGATTGCGGGAAGTTTTAAAAAAGAAGGTTGTTCCGATAGGGAATGTCCTGCCGAAACATGCACGGATCGAGAGTGTCCCGGTGGAGAACGCCCCGACACTAAAGAAACATCATTAAGGCCAGCAAAAATGCTGCCCCTTGCCCTTGCCACAAGCATTGATGCGTTGGCGGTAGGCGTATCGCTTGCTTTTCTTAAGGTTGATATTGTCCCAGCTGTTCTCTCCATCGGGATTATAACGCTCATTTTATCAATGGTCGGTGTAAAAATCGGCAACGTATTCGGAATAAGATTCAAGTCAAAGGCAGAGCTTGCAGGCGGTATAATCCTGCTATTGATGGGATTGAAAATACTGCTTGAGCATACGGGGATTCTTTAACTTATTCTACTTGACATACAGACCAACAACTGGTATATTTGTAATAAGTATTACAAAAAAACAGAGGGTGTATAAATGGAATGGTTAATGCTAAATTTCACATTGCCGAAAGAGCCATCCCGTGTGCGTGTCAGTGCGTGGAGAAAATTAAAAAAATCCGGCTCTGTAAATATTGGACAATCCATGTGGGTATTGCCCTTGTCGGATGAACATATAAAGGTATTTGATGGAATATCAAATGATATTTTGCTGAATAACGGCGAAGCATATATATTAAAAGCTACTTTTATCAGCACGGGCAATACCGAGAATATTACCGAAGTATTTAATAAAGCAAGGGACGAAGAATACAAAGAATTTTTAGGCAAATGCGAGGACTTTTTTCGTGAGATAGAAAAAGAAACCCAAAGAGAAAACTTCACCTTTGCCGAAATTGAAGAAAACGAAGGTGAATACGAGAAACTCAAAATATGGTTGAAGAAAATCAATGGAAGGGATTTTTTTGCTGCTCCATTAAAAGCACCGTCTGATAAAGCTTTAGTGAAATGCAAAGAACTACTCACGGAATACAGCGAAAAGGTCTACGAGCTCCACAGCAGCGAATAATTTTTCTCGGTTTAGTCAGTTTCTTTACTGACCTCAGTACAGAAATGGTATATCCGCTTATTCCCTGTACCTCACATCAGCGCTTGGGGCAACTCCTGCCATTGTGGGGATTATCGAGGGAATTGCTGAAAGCTTTGCCAGCTTGCTAAAGGTTTTCAGCGGCTATCTATCGGATAAGTTTCAAAACAAAAAGTTGATTGCTTTTACGGGCTATGCCACAAGCCTTTTTTATAAGCTGGCGCTACTCTTTGCCGGGTCATGGGCTGGTATATTGGGGGCAAGGGTCATTGATCGGCTTGGTAAAGGTATTCGGACAGCTCCTCGTGATGTGCTGGTCAGCGAGAGTGCCGAAAAAAAACAAGATGGGGAATTCGTCCCACTCCTTTTTGCTATTGAAAGCAAAGGCAACGGGATTTGACGATACGAGCGTTATCCTATTGTATTTCATATTCAATATAACCGCCTCCTTATTATCCATGCCTTTTGGGGGATTGTCTGATAAGGTTGGAAGGAAGAAACTGCTTGTATCGGGCTATATTGTTTTTGCATTATGCTATCTCGGGTTCGCCTTTTCAAACAGCCAGCCGCAAATGGTGGCGGTGTTTGTGTTGTACGGCGCTTATACGGCCATGATTGCAGGTGTGTTATGGAGCCAGTTTGGGGCGGCTGTTCCGTTCGTTTTCGGCGCAGTCATGTCGCTTCTGGCGGCGGGCATTTTGCTTTTGTTTATGAAAGATTTAAAGCCGAAAACAGCTTAATGTATTTTGTAATAATGCAAAGGAGGATGCCCAATATGAATTTCAAAGAACGCGCCAAACAATTAAAAACAGATGTCCCGGCGGTCTTTATTGCTTTACAGAAAAAAGAGACGCCGATACCCGCAAAAATTCTTGCGGGAGTAACCGTAGCTTACGCCCTTTCACCAATAGATTTGGTTCCTGATTTCATTCCCGTTCTCGGATACCTTGACGATGTTATTCTGCTTCCCGCTTTTGTTGCTCTCACAGTCAAACTCATTCCCGGTGAAGTTTTTGCGGAGTGCAGAAAAGAATCGGAAGGCTTGTGGTCGAATGGCAAGCCTAAGAAATGGTATTATGCAATCCCTATTGTTATTGTTTGGTTGTTGATTATATTTGTTATTGTGAAAGCAATTTGGTTGTAGGTTACTGCTGCTTGACAATATGCGTTCTGGAATGACGGAGGAAGGCTTCTGGACTATTAAGCGTGATAGCCCATGTGCATTTAACTTTACACTAAAAAGGGCAGAGGTAATCAAGTCTAAACTTATAATTTATGCTATCCTTTTAGTAAAGGAGGTGCTTACAATGCATGCATGGGAATCTATACAAAAAACATTGGATTTTATTGAAACAAATATCAGTGAGGATATTGATCTTGAAGAACTTGCCAAAATTGCGTCTCTTTCTTCTTTCTATTATCAACGATTGTTTTCTTACCTTGTTAAAAAGCCGGTACGGGAATATATTAAATTGCGGCGCCTGTCCAAAGCCTGTGAATTGTTAGATAATAAGAGACGAATTTTGGATATCGCTCTTGATTGCGGCTTTGGCAGCCATGAAACATTTACAAGAGCGTTCAAGGCTGCTTATGGATTGACACCAGAACAATATCGGGAACATCCGGTTATGCTTAATCAATTTGATAAGCCGGAATTGCTGCTTCGCTACACCATGATTGACGAGGGAGTGCCTCTTATCAGTGATGGTCTGGTACTGGAAATGAATCATAGAACGCTGGACAAGCCAATAACATTTATAGGTGTAACTGGGTTTATTCCAATCGAAGGGCAACTGCCGCTTGGGGAAGCTACCGGAGTGGACATGCCCGGTGAAGTATGGAGACGTTTTCACGAGACTAAGCATCAAATTTCCCGGATTCCAAACGGACGGGAAGTAGGTGTTGCTTATATCGGTAATGCACCTGAAGGCAGTTTTACTTATTTTGCGGGAGCTGAAGTCACGCCGGATACAAAGGACGATAACTTTCAAACTTGGATTCTTCCGGCACGGGAGTATGTAGTTTGCGGTTTTGAAGCTGAGGATTTTGAAACCCTGGTCACTATTGCAATCAATAAAGCAGTTAAATACAGCGGTCTATGGCTTGAAAAGTATGGTCTGACTATGGAGGAATACTCACCGGAGATATACTATGACAGTTCTCCCGAAGCTGTTTATATGGAATTATGGATGCCGGCATATAGTAAGCAGTAAAGGTATAAAAAGAATTGATATCTTGCCTAACAATGGCTTGTTAATTAAAAAGTACTGCTGTTTGCAGGAAATCATGATATAATTGGCTTGGAGATAGATAAATTAAAAGTCGGTTATGAAATTTTAACCATTTTAAGGAGAATAAGCCATGCAAAGCAAGTTACTGATGCAAGCAATTACAAAATTTTTGATGGGGCTGGCAGTGGTTAGTATGTTGCTATTTTTGCCTGCGGGGACACTACATTATTGGAATGCGTGGCTCTTTATGGGGGTGCTTTTTATCCCTATGTTTATAGCAGGAATCATTCTTTTGCTAAAGTCACCCAACTTACTTGAAAAACGAATGAATGTAAAAGAAAAAGAAGCTGAACAAAAGCAGGTCATCGGTGTATCCTTGTTAATGTTTGCAGGTGGCTTTATCGTTGCGGCATTAGATTTCAGATATAGTTGGAGCAGACTGCCTGATTGGGTAATCGCAGCAGCGGTGATAATATTTTTGATTTCATATGGACTATATGCAGAAGTCATGAGGGAAAATGCTTATTTATCAAGAACTGTTGAAGTACAGGAAAACCAAAAAGTTATTGATACAGGTTTGTATGGAATTGTAAGACATCCAATGTACTTTGTGACCGTACTTCTATTTTTGTCAATACCACTTATATTAGGCTCTGTATATGCTTTTATCATTTTTCTGATGTATCCATTTTTATTGGTTAAGCGGATTAAGAACGAGGAAGCTGTATTGAGAGAAGCATTAACTGGATATGAAGAATATACTAAAAAGGTTAAGTACCGGCTTATTCCGTTTATCTGGTAGCGGAGGGGACAATTAAAGATTCTGTTATCATTGCTATCATATTATAAATATTGTGTCGGGTTCTTTTTATTGATATGACAAGGGGTATTATACCCCCTAATGTGGTCATACCATTAAAGCTGCGGTCAGGTACTCTTACCTACTGTGGCTTTTTAATTTTTTCCAATAAAAAACAATCTATTTTATATAAAAGAAAGGAACATAAAATTATGAAAAAACGTATCTACAGACATTTTGAAACGAAACGGAGCTGAAACAGAAAATCCGGAATATGAAATTAGTGGCATTGATGTCAATCCGGAGCAGAACACAAAATTAGAAATACTGTGTAACTATCCGACAAAAATCAAATTAACAAAAATACTCCGAGAAAAGCTGGGGCTGTCAAGTAAAGTCTTTGGAGAAATGCTGGACAATGGATATATACGGCTCAATGACGGCACAGATATTCGGAAAGCCAAATTGCGACATGATTATGTTGTAATTATTAATACAAAAGTGAGGGATTGAATTATGCCAGTGAGCCTGATACGGCGACTATCAAAAAATTGCTAAACAAATAAAAGAGAACTGGCAGAGCCGATAATTTGTGAACATCACATATCATCGGCTCTTTAAATATCAAAGTATCATTACACAAAGTATCATTCCGCTTCTTGACTTTCACGCTGCGTCACAGTGTATGATGAAGAAAATGATGAAAGATGAGGATACATGATATGAAAGTTACCGCAGTACGCTCGGACGGGATTTATGCAAAAATTATGGCTGCACCGTCCAAAAAGAAAAATGACATTTATCGGTATGAGCTTATGATGCCCTTTGAAAAGAAGTGGGCTTGTTATCGCGTACCGATGAAAGCGGCCACGGAAAACGGCTATGATGTAATTATGGCAAGTGAGATGCTCGGACATTTAGCACCTACTAAAGTGGATGATACACAAAAGGATAATATTCAAAGATTGTCCTCAGATTTGTTTTGGGATACCTGCCAAAAGTCTGTTGAACGCTCATTGGCCTGTTTTGCAGATAATGGAATTGACCTGCCCGTCAAAGAATACCTCTTTACAATTTTATTAGCTAATCCGGAAAGCCTATCTCAACAAAATGAAAATAAGTATTGCAGAGGCTACGCTATTGCCGGCAAAGGAAATACTAGATGCAGCGGAGGGCTTTTGGAACGAATGAATCATCACGGAGAAGCTTTCATTGTTTTGGCCGAGTTGTTATGGTACAATAAAAATGGATTCAGACAAGGCACGCTGACTGCCATGTCTTATTGTATCGACCCGAAAGGAGCCGGAGTTTTTCATAGGAGATGAGCTGATATAGATTTACGGGATTTATATTTGGTTGTCTGAATGGATATTTGAGTATTGTATTAGTGAGGGGTTGCATTAATGGAGCAGGATATTTACGAAAAGGCTATAGAGCTTGGCTATGAAAAATGTGGAATCATCCCAATAGAAGCTATGCGTGGGTATGGGGAACGGATGCAAGAGCGCATTCGCGTGTGCCGGAAGCGGGGAAAAGCTATCGAAATCAGATACGTTTGATGCATATTTGCAGGGTCTTGGATTACGCATCGAATCAGAGCGCAAATTCGGCAATATGGGCTTGCGATGGGCGGCTATGCAAGCGGGTCTGGGTGTTATCCGCAAAAACAACTTCTTTTACACAGAATCAGGCTCGTCTGTGTTTATTGAAGCTTGGTTCATAGACCGTGAAATGAAACGCAAAGAACTCCCGCATTTGCCGCCTTGCCTTTATGCTTCAAATAAATATCCGCTTGCTTGATACAGGACAATTCATGCTATAATTTGTACAGAAGCTGTACCGTCAAATCCGGCAGACCGGTATGGCTGCACTTTTCCAAGCTGGGCGATGAGGATATGATATATCATGAACAAAACCATTATACATGTGGATATGGATGCGTTTTTTGCCGCAGTTGAGGTCAGGGACAATTCTGAATTGGAGGGGAAACCGCTGATCATCGGCGCATTGCCCCATGAAAGAGGTGTTGTGTCTACATGCAGCTATGAGGCCAGAAAATTTGGGGTGCGTTCGGCTATGAGCATCAAGGAAGCCTACCGGCGCTGTCCCCAGGGGGTTTATATGCATCCCAACATGCAAAAATACAAAGAGGTATCAAGTAAAATACACGGGATATGGTGTGACTATACGGACATCGTGGAGTACATCTCTCTTGACGAAGGATACCTTGACGTAACCGGTACGGCTCATTCCTTTGGCGGGGTTAGAAGCATCGGTCTTGCCATAAAAGACCGGACAAAAAGTGAAACCGGGCTGACTTGCTCTGTGGGGATCGGCTATTCCATGATGACGGCGAAGCTCGCCAGTGAGGAAAAGAAGCCGGATGGCTTTTTTGAAATCCCTAATCCTGAATCTTTGAGAAATCTGATCATTGACCGCAATGTAAAGATCATCTACGGCATTGGCATTAAAACCGCCGAAAAGCTGCAGAATGCGGGCATATGTACCGTGCGTGATATCTATTGTAACAAGCAAAAGGTGATCCGTCTGCTTGACAATCACGGCAGGCAGATCATTGAATTTGCCGAGGGGACAGACAATCGCCAGGTGACGCCCTACTACGAGGGGGAGGCAAAGTCCATCGGCAGAGAGCACACCTTTCAGCACGATATTACGGATTTTACCCTTTTGAAAGATGCTCTTATCTTGATTGCAAAGGAGCTGAGCCTGAAACTCCGCCTCGAGGGCATTTATTGCCGCACTGTTACCTTAAAAGTCAAGTACGGGAATATGCAGTCGATCACCAGGTCAAAAAGCGGCAATGCTACTAACAAAGCTGATCTGATCTATAAAACTGCCGCAGTCATGCTGGATACGGTGGATAAGCGTTCCGTGCGGCTGGTGGGAATCAGTCTAAGCAACTTTGCGGAGTCGGATTTCCGGCAGCTTACGCTGGAGGATATGAGTAGTATACACGTGGAAAAGAGAAAGGAAGAGCTGGACAAAGCGCTGCTGGATATGCAGCGCAAATACGGCGGAGACATTATCAAGACGGGAAGCGAACTGGAGGCTGAAAAACGCTGGAAGGCGGAAATCGAAAAAGACGAAAATTAGAAAATAGCATCTTAACATAACTTCTCAACGATGTATTGATTAATCTTTATTTATATTTTAGCAGTTGACACAATCGCGAACAATGACTAAGAGGACACATTCACACAGCCGAACTGCACTTAAATCTTATTTTTCACAAAGGCTGCGTCAAAGCCATGAAGAAGCAGTTTCTCAGATATGCATTGTTTTCTATCAAGTTTGTGTTAAAATATAAATGCAGGCAAGTAAAGGAACCCTTCTACTAATGTGCCGGGTGCTTGGAGAGGCAAGAGGAAAATAAAAGCGACATAGACAGCCACGGACGGATAATGTAAACAAAAGACGGATACCTCTTTGGTAGCCGTCTTTTGTCATGTAGTAAAAATCGGGGGCGTTTGTACTGATTGACCGTTTTTATAAACGAAACTACTCCTTGCCTATCATTGCTTTGTAAAACCACCGTTTTCTGTTTTTCAGAAGGCTTAATAAAGTGCGCTCATTTTACGGGACACGGCGGCGTTAAGGAGGCGTTACCATGTTCCGTATTTATTATCTTTCCACGCTATACGACAAGCCGCTGTTCGCTGATGGCGGTTTGATTTAACCAACAAAGCACAGAGTAACAACATATCAATCAATCTCTTTTGAAAATGCTGTCAACAGCCTTGAATATCGTCATACCATTTTTGGGAACGCTCGATTGGATTACCTTATCCGGTTGGGCGTTTTTGCGTGTCAAGGCATAATCCCAAAGGCGCGCTCACCTCCGTCTTTCCCACGCTCCTCTTGGAACGGAAAGGAAAGGAAAGGAATGGATATATCCATTGAAAAACAGGAAAAGATACAGCACCAGTTTGACGCTTTTAGCAAAAAGGTAATCAGGTACGAAATGATAAACTGCTGCCGGGAACAGGAACGGCGCGGCATTGCTCTGACGTACTACTATCTGGGCATGAGCGACCGGGAACTAAGTTTGAGTGACGAACGCGAAATTATTTGTCCTCGACCCGTTACAGGCGTATATCGGCGAGGGTGTGGATATGCACCGGGCGAACGAGATACGCCCGGTAATGAAGCGTATCAGCACGATTGCCGAGAAAACAGGCTGTGCCGTTGTGGTTGTCGGACACCTCAACAAAGGCATGAATAAAAGCCAAGCATATTTGCCAGATACCAAAAGAGTATAAAATAATTCTTCTTCGAATTTCAAGGCATCTCTTCCTCCGGCATATTTTTTGGAGCTTTTTCACCGCCGACCAGTGCCGTATCATAATACCAGCATTTATATTTGATGATGTTCATCGTTTTCTGCAGCTCCTCCATTTGTTTTGTCACAACTTCAAGACGCTCATAAAACATATCCCGCCGTTTTTGCGGGGAGGAATCGCCTTCCTGGCACCAATCCAGAAACTGTTTTATGTCTTTAATAGACAGACCGGAAGTCTTTAGACATTCGATGATTTTAATCGTTTCGATTTCCGTTTCAGAAAACATGCGGATGCCTCCGCTCCAAACCAAAATAGATAATATCCTCAATGGAGGGTATCGTTATAAAAGAAAAGCCGCTGTCCGCTGTTTGACTCCATTCCATAATGCAATGCGTAAACAGCTTCAGTATAGTATTGATGTAATTCAAAAAGGTTTTCAAAACTTCTGCTGATTCCAACAAACATATTGTTTTTTTTGAAAAGCTCAATTAGCTTGTATAGGTCGTTTCCTGTACGTAGCGTTTGGTTGTCTGTACTGATAAGAACTATTATGTAATCAGAGTATATGTAGTATTTATACTCGTTTTGGGTTTTTCGGAATAAATCTCTATAATGGACAAGCTGACTATAATCGTTCTTATCTTGAGGAATATTTACTACCGCCAAATAGATATTAGTTTTTAAACCTCTGTAAATATCAGCTACTTTTATTTGCGTTTCACATTGCCTGTCTATCGGCTCCCCCTGTATCAAAATGCGTAACAGGGTTTCCTGATATGCAATGTCAAGCTCACTATAATGCTCACTTTTTTCAATTTCGACCAGAAAAATTTGGCATATTTCCTCGATAAGTTCTGCATCGCCATCTTCAAAAGGTTTAATGCACGCTGTTACGTTTATATTCCCTAATCGGATATTATCTTTGGTAATAATAGTTCCGTTAATCCTATCATACTTTAATTTGCCGCTCTGCAAAAGAGCTACTACATTACTATTTGCCACAGCTTCAATAAAGCCCTCTGCTTTGAAAAAATCCATTGTCTTTTGGCTGAAACGTTTTGTTGTAACCAGTTCGTTCCAAAATGGATCATCGGTAACTAGCCCATGGGTATGTGCTATGAGGTTATAATAGATATCAAACAAGAGTATGGGATTCCCCAATATGTTAGATGCTTCATCCAAAATGTATTGTAGTCCTTTGCCATTTGTAATATTTTTTACTTGTTCCAGTTTATTTGGTAAATTGTCGCACATAATAACGTATCTCCTTTCTTTTTGAATAACTTTCGGATTTATTCTACCAAAATATTCGCAGACATTCAATCATTACTTGCGCCTCCGGTTCTGAAAGTTATCCACATTCATAGGGTAGAATTCTTCTGTTGTCGATAGACTGAAAGAATGGTTTGTAGGAGAAAATCATGCAGAGCTGAACTCTTATTAGGAACAACGCTTGATGAATTGTTTGAGCCTGATTGGGGGAAAGTTATTGTTCCGATACAAATAAAATAATATTCCGGTGACATTGCTATTATTCCGATAGTGGGGTATACTAGTGTATCATCCTCGAATTAACATAACGGATTTCCCCTGGCGAGCGGAAAAAATTCTGCAAAGCTTTGGTAAGCTGATGAATATACAGTAGGAAAACTCTGTCAAGCAATGAAAGAATGGATAAAGAGACATAGGGCAGCACCACTGGAACTGATATTTTAGTAGCTGAACCGAGGAAGCCAAAAGGCATGCCGTACGGTTTTATATAGGGGTGTGGGCGGCAACGCCCTCATCTACTAGAGAGTGAGGTACAGAATTATGTATATGACAGTGAAACAGGCTGCAGAGAAAAGGGGCATTTCAGATAGAAGAGTACGAATTTTATGTTCGCAAGGTAAAATTCCGGGTGTTATCCGTCAAGGTGGTTATAAGATTTTCTTTCTTTTCTTCATGCTCAATAGTAATCACTTCGTCAGTTTCAACTCGCCAAAAAGGTATTTTTAACTTATGCAGTGTTTGATAAGCCAGCTCCTGTAAGTTAATTCGGATTGGGACCTTTTCCAGCGTGGCGACCCATTGGCTCCCGAATATCATCAAAAAGTTTCAAAAAAACTATCCCAACATTAATTATGAGCTGCTGCTTGGTGACTACACGGAAATAGAATACTGGATTTTAGAGGGTCGCATAGATTGTGGCTTTCTTCGGCTCCCCTTGCATCCCGAACTGGAAACGATTTTCTTAGAGCAGGACAAGCTGCTTGTAATTTTGGCAGAAAATCTCCGCTGGCTAATTGTGAACGATTCCCTGTTAATGCGCTGTGCGATTACCCGTTTATGCTATTGGAAAAAAGTGCAAAGGCTGAAATATCGGAAATATTCCAGCGGTGCAATATTTCACCTAAAGTACATTTTACAACATGGGATGATTACGCAATCATGTCAATGGTGGAAAGTGGACTGGGTATCAGTATCTTGCCGCAGTACTAAAGATGCCTTTTGTCAAGGTGGTAATTCAAAAAATAATGCCCATCGAGATGTTTGATATCTCGACAGGCATCGCCGCCTCGATTCAATCAAGTGTGTCAATGTATTCTTCCAGGCAAAATCCCTGCTCATAAATCCCGGCAGCAGCATCCGTTCCAACATAGCGGTAATGCCATGGTTCGTAATCTGTATGCGTAAGATTGGTTTTATCCTTTGGATACCGCAAAATAAAACCATATCGCCAAGCGTTGTCGGCCAGCCAGTCATAGACCTGCTGCCCGGTGGATTTCACACCGTCCGCATTGATGTCAATCGCCAGACCCGTCTGATGCTCGCTGTAACCTACTGCAGCAACCCATTTGAGTGCTTCCGTTTTTGCTTCCGACCGAGAATAGCCCTGTGAGATAAAACTTTCTACTTTTTCATCCATCAGCTCCTGCTGCTTTCCTGCGGTTCGATAACCGGACACCACTATGGGATAAATTCCCTGTGCCCGCATATCATCGAACATCTGCTGGAGGGCCGGATAAACACGCGAATCCACGCTTTCCCCATTGGATAGTTCCGTAAGCTCCATATCGTCGTTTTTCGGTATCCGATAGTCCTGGTTGACCAATATCAAGTTCCATCCATGTTCTGTACCGGCAGCTTGCCCGGAAGATTGGAAAAAATCCAAAATGGAATAAGCCCCGGTTGATTGCCTTATATCCGCTATAAACCTGATAGCAAACAGCAGCACAATGATAGAAAACAGAATGAAACACACTTTTTTCGTTTTATGCCGCCTTTTTACAATTCTGTGCTTCATCTGCTCATTCTCCGCACTTTAGCCGTTCAATGACACTCTGCCTGTTCAGCATTCGATAGGTAATATAAGGAATCAGAACACCCATCAAGAACAGCAAGGGGAAAATAATCAATAACGGCCAAAAGTTCATCTTAAAATCTAAAAACCAAATTTGCTTACAGATCGGGCGCACAAACATCAAGGCACTGACAAGGCACAGCGGTACCGAAGCAGCCACCGATAGCATCGTATAATTACAGCCCTCCAGGCAAAGCATTTCCATAACCTGCCTGCCTGTCATACCAATGCTTTGGAGTATGGCAAGTTCCCTTCGACGCGTAAAGATACTGGTCAATATGGTGTTAGCAAAATTCAATACACCGATAAGCCCAATAATGAATGCGATCGTTCCGCCGACAGATACGACGGTAGTTTGAATATCTGTTGTGCCTGCCATAATCGTGCTTTTGGATTGATAAGTCATATTCGGTTCCACGTTACCTGTGTATTCTTCCAGAAACGCATCTATCTCAGACTCTTTGCCCCAAGCCACGTTAAATTTATAACTCATGACATAGGTATCGCCAGTGAACGACTCATACACATCACTTGGAAGGAAGAAGCAGGAGCCAACCCAATCATAGGTATTTGCCTCATTTGCGATGACATGCCCCAGTACCGTGAATTCTCGAACGCTTCCGTTGTAATCCACTTCGACCTTATCTCCAATAGCGTGATTAATGCTGTCTTCGTCCATAACGCCGCGAGTGCTGACATAGGCTCCCTCTAAAATGTATTCGCCCGATGCAAGTTTTGCCAGATCCAATTCCCCGTCCACCAATTGAAGCTGCGAAAACAGGACCGTATCAAGACCGTAGATTTGCGTGGAAAAGGCCCCGTTCTCCCGCAGGTTGAAGGTCTGCTTTGTCGTTTCACTTTTATATTCGGCATTGCAGCCATATTCACATCCTCCGGTTTCAAATCCATCCTGTTCTTTGACTGCCTGAACGAAGCTCTCGCTCAGCGCACTTTCTTCGCCTATTTCGTAATAATCTAAAAGCCTGCTCTGACCAATGCAAAAATCAAAATCGATCATATTTTTGATGGCATTCTCCGGGTCAACGCTATGAGAAAAAACAAAAACGGTGTTCGTAAGCAGGATGCTCAGCGAAAGGCTCAGGACGACCAAAACAGTTCGTTTTTTGTTTCGGCCCAGATTTGCCCACGCCATACGCTTTTGGGGGGAACCAAAACGAGGACTTCTCCTTTGCTTTCTTCCGGCAATGACATCAGAATCCGTATATCGTATCGCCTCAATAGGAGAAACTTTAGCCGCCATTTTTGCCGGTTTCCGAATACTGATTCGTACAGTGATCAATGCGAATACCGCAGCCCCGGTAAATATAAGGGGATTGGGTGATACGGCTGCAGCATCCCCCGAAAAAGCGGTTTGCGCCATGAGTAAGGGCAAAAGCACCTTACCGATAAAATAGCCGCCGCATAGTCCCACCGGGATACCAATCAGAGAAAGTGTCCATGCCTGCTTACGGATGATCGAGTTGATCTGCCGTCCCGTCGTGCCGATAGTTTTCAGCAGCCCATAAAAGTGCAGATCATGCAGGATCGAAATTTGAAAGATATTGTAGATAATGAGATACCCTGTAAATAAGAACAGCAGCAACGCACCAATCAGCGCAAGTATCGTCCCGACATCGTATGAAGCCGATAAATAGAGCGGGTTTATCCCTGCATTGATAAAATCCATGGAGTAGCCGCTGTCTTCGACTACAGTTTCCAAATCTTGCTCAATATTTCGAGTATTCTCAAATTTGATAATGCCGGTAACCGTGCCGGTGTCAACATGATCTTGCCGAAATGTATCGGTCAGTTCATCGGTGTGAGCCTCCACATAGGCCTGCGACCCAATGATTGTTCCATATTGCACACCGGGATAGCTTTCCCACCAGCCTGCCAGGACAAAATGACGTGTGAGCTTCTGATTGTGGACGGTGAGTTCCAATGTAAGCTCTGTACCGACCTTTTGTGGTACGCCTAACAATTCCAATGTTGTCGTGTCCGTGATGATCTCATTTTCTGCTTCCGGCTGATGTCCGCCGGTGGGTTCCAGAAACATATATTTCAAGCCGACGTCATCATAATACCAAAATATCGTATCGCGCTTGGAAAGTGCTTCATTATCCACACTGTCGGCCAGTTTACGGCAGTATGCGCTTTCCCGAACCAAAGGATGTTGGCGGATTGTATCATACTCGGATTCGCTCATATTGATGATTCTGGCGTGCCCATCGCCGCCGGACAAAATCATATTTGCCTGCTGCGTGCTTTCCATCATACCGGCTCCCAACGTAAACAGACCGGTAAATAAAATGGAAGTGAGGGAAATCGCAATCACCGCAATGATATTGCGCGTTTTGTTAGCGTGAAAACTTTTTCCTGCTAATTTTTTCTCAATAGCACGGGTATCATTTTCAAAAGGCCAGGTCATAAGCTGCCACCTCCCTTAACCGACCATCTTGCCGTCTTCAATCCGCACAATGCGGTCGGCAAGCTGGGCAATCTCGTTGTTATGGGTAATCATGACGATGGTCTGGTTAAATTCTCCGCTTGTACGCTTCAAAAGTCCCATCACGTCTGCACTGCTCCTGCTGTCCAGGTTTCCGGTCGGTTCATCGGCAAGGACAATGGCCGGTTTCGTAATCAGCGCGCGAGCGATAGCCACACGCTGCTGCTGACCGCCGGAGAGGTTGTTCGGCATATTCTTCAGCTTATCTTCCAAAGCCAGCATACCCACGACCTCTTTCA
>Ga0153983_1000229_pt1 | contig 14492 bp, 16 predicted proteins | sample TSGA067MetaG_FD_104693 | JGI IMG/M metagenome (GOLD analysis project Ga0153983, IMG submission 104693) | Attine ant fungus gardens microbial communities from Georgia, USA - TSGA067 MetaG | ecosystem: Host-associated > Fungi > Mycelium > Unclassified | place: USA: Georgia, Alexander Wildlife... | reverse complement strand
TTGCAGCTACAGTGGCGTATATGCTGCAAGGTTCTTTCATCAAAGACGGTGTTTTATATGAGATCGGCAGAGATGGCACTTTCGAAAGCGGAAGGGCAATAGACCTTAATACAAAGGAAGAGATATCTATCCAGGGTCTAAAAGAGTATTCGCAGAAGGCTTCTGCGGTTATCGAATTTTCCAAATATCTTTTGGAGCATAATGAGACCGTGTACAGTAACCTTTCAGAATCGTCCCTAGCCGAATTGGAAAATAATGAATAGAAAGAAGGAGCAAATATGAATTTAAAAGGCAGAAGTTTTTTAACACTTAAGGATTTTACACCTGAAGAGATAGAATATTTGATTGACCTGGCCGCTAAGCTTAAGGCCGATAAAAAGCGGGGGATTACCGGAGAAAGTTTAAAAGGTAAAAATATTGCCCTTATCTTTGAAAAACCTTCTACGAGAACACGCTGTGCGTTTACTGTGGCCAGTAATGATGAAGGGGCTTTCCCTGAATATTTGGGAAAAGGCGATATCCAGTTGGGTGCTAAAGAAAGTGTCGAGGATACTGCAAGGGTTTTGGGGAGAATGTTTGATGGCATTGAATTTCGCGGATTTTCCCATGCAAATGTGGAAATCTTGGCTAAATATGCCGGTGTACCGGTTTGGAACGGTTTAACAGATGACTATCATCCGACACAGATTCTGGCAGACTTTCTCACCCTGAAGGAACAGTTTGGCCACTTGAAGGGATTGAATTTTGTATATATCGGCGACGGCCGTAATAATATGGCCAATAGTCTGCTGATTGGCTGTGGGAAAATGGGTGTCAATTGTACAATTATTGCACCGAAGCAATTGTGGCCGGAGGAAGAAGTTGTCAGTCTCGCTAAAGAATATGCAGCCAGGGAAGGCGGTACAATAACAATAACCGATGATATTAATGATACCAAAGGAGCTGACTGTATCTATACAGATGTGTGGTGCTCAATGGGCGAAGAGGAAAAAGCCAGGGAACGTATAGAGTTGCTGAAAGGGTATCAAGTTAACACGGCACTGATGGATAGAACCGGAAAGGTCGATACTATATTTATGCATTGTCTTCCGGCAGTAAAAGGTAATGAAGTTACTGAGGGAGTTTTTGAATCAGAGGCAAGTGTTGTATTTGATGAAGCAGAGAACCGCATGCATACAATTAAAGCTGTGATGGTTGCCACTTTAGGAGAATGATTTTTAATGAAAGTGCAGATTCTTAAAATATTGAGAACAAACGAAGGTTATATTTCCGGTCAAGATTTATGCCAAAGCCTGGGAGTATCACGAACCGCCATATGGAAGGTCATCAAAGGGCTTCGGGAAGAAGGCTATGTGATAGAAGCTGTTAGTCATAAAGGTTATCTATTAAAGGAAGTTCCTGATGTTATTACAGATACCGAAATCCTCAGCCGGCTTGACACAGAAGAAATAGGAAAGCATATTTATTTCTCTGAGCAGATGGCGTCTACTAACAATGAAGCCAGATTGTTGGCAGAACAAGGTGCGGTTCATGGAAGTTTAATTCTGACCGGAGAACAAACAAGCGGTAAGGGACGCTTTGGGCGAACATGGGTGTCACCAAAAGATGCAGGGATTTCCATGAGTATATTGCTAAAGCCGCAGATATTGCCGTTAAATGCCTCGATGCTTACGTTGGTTGCGGCTCTGGCAGTTTCTGATGCAATCAATGAAGTCGGTCTATCCGGGAGCATTAAATGGCCTAATGATATTATGATCGGCAATAAAAAGGTATGTGGCATTCTTACAGAAATGAGTGCTGATATGGATCGCATTAATTATGTGGTTATCGGTATGGGAATTAATGTGAATACGAATCATTTCCCGAAGGAACTGGAAGAAAAAGCGACGTCAATGCGAATAGAAGGCGATTTGATCTACAACAGGGCGTTGGTAATTAAAAATGTTATCGAGGCGTTTGAAAAGTACTATCATATTTTTACAGAGACTGAAGATTTATCCAGGTTAAGGGATATTTATAATCATCGGTTGGTCAATCGTGACCGTTTCGTAAAAGTTATAGAAAAGGCCGGTAATTTTACAGGCATTGCAGAAGGAATTAACACAAAAGGGGAGCTCGTTGTCTCCTGTGATGGACAAAAAAGATCCGTTGCATCAGGAGAGGTATCAGTCCGCGGCAGATTAGGATATGTATGATTTCTGGGTATTTAAGGAGAATATAAATGTATCAAAATAATATGATATTATGTGGCGCAAGTGCCTATGAAAAGAAATTTTATTTCAATGATGACTTTGATTCACTTCCACAAAATATCAAGGATGAGCTGAAAATCATGTGCGTTCTTTATACGGAAGATGTAGGCGGCGTGCTGATGTTGGAATTTAATGAAGAGGGAGATTTAGAACTACAGGTGTCTGCTGATGAAGGCGACTTACTATTTGATGAAATTGGCAGCGCATTAAAGATTAAGCAGTTACAGCAGGAAAAGAGTGAGTTATTCGAAGCTCTGGAAACTTATTATAAAGTTTTTACAGGCGATTACTAATTGTCACAGGCAATGTAATGGTCTGTCTAGATAAAGGTTAAGGGAGATTAGCGTATGATTATTGTTGTCGATATTGGAAATACAAATATTACATGCGGCATATTTAATGAGGACAATTTTGGAAGCATATTCAGAATGACAACACCAATGCCGAGAACTTCTGATGAATATGGAATCCTAATGAGAGAATTTATGAGTGAACAAGATTATAAGGTAAATGATATTGAAGATGTGGTTATTGCCTCTGTTGTTCCCAATGTGATGTATTCTTTCGTTAACGGAATCAAAAAATATTTACAGGTTGAACCGATTATTGTCGGCCCCGGAATTAAAACAGGTATCAAAATAAATACAGAAAACCCGAAAGAAGTTGGTGCTGATTTAATTGTGGATGCTGTTGCAGTCCACGAATTATATGGGGGACCGGCTATTGTGATAGACTATGGTACGGCCACCACTTTCGAGCTGGTACTTGCAGATGGTACCTTAGAGGCTGTTGTGATCTGTCCGGGGATACGCCTGAGTGCCAATGCCTTATTTAACGGGACGGCGAAGATTCCGGAACTTGAAATCAAAAAACCGAAGAGCATCCTTGGCAAGGAGACGATATCATGTGTTCAGGCCGGCATTATTTATGGTACGATAGGCCAGACAGAATACATCGTCAAGAAAATGAAGGAAGAAGCCGGTCTTCATGATGTTAAAGTCATAGCCACCGGCGGCATGGGTGTCACTATAGCCGATGAGACGGACGTTATCGATATCTATGATAATATGCTTACTTTAAAAGGATTAAAAGAAATACGCAAGAAATGTGCCCCCAATTGCCGAGTGAGGTCAGGTAAATAAGATGAAGTGCAAAATAGGAAATGTTACTTTAGATAACAATGTAATAGTGGCACCGATGGCAGGGGTTACGGACCTGCCATTTCGTATGCTTTGTAAAGAGCAAGGCTGCGGTATGGTCTGTACTGAGATGGTCAGTGCAAAAGCTATATTTCATCATAATAAAAATACGGAAACGCTGCTTGAAATAGAAGATAAAGAGAAACCGGTATCTTTGCAATTATTTGGCAATGATCCTTATATAATGAGTGAAATGGCAAAAAGGATAGAGCCTTTACATTTTGCTGTGTTAGATATTAATATGGGTTGTCCGGTTCCGAAGATTGTCAATAATGGGGAAGGTTCGGCCTTGTTAAGGACACCAAAGCTAGCCGGAGAAATTATTGAAGCCATCGTGGGAGCAATAAAGAAACCGGTCACAGTCAAGATCAGAAAAGGCTTCGATGCCCACCTGATCAATGCCCCTGAAATTGCCAGGATAGCTCAGGAAAGCGGTGCCGGTGCCATCATAGTTCATGGTCGCACAAGAGAACAGTATTACAGTGGCAAGGCCGACTGGTCAATTATAAGGAAGGTAAAGGCGCATGTCAACATACCTGTCATTGGTAATGGCGATATCAAAACACCGAAGGACGCTGAAGCGATGATTCAGCAAACAGGCTGTGACGGCATCATGATTGGAAGAGGTGTACAGGGAAATCCGTGGTTATTCAGAGAGATCAATGAGTACCTTGACACAGGAAAAATTCCCGAGCGTCCGACATTGGATGAAGTCATACACATGATTTTGCGCCATACAGAAGATGAAATAGCATATGCGGATGAATATATGGGAATACGCAGGATGCGTAAACATATAGCATGGTATACAGCCGGTTATCCTGATTCGGCAAAATTGCGAAATCAGGTTAATCAAATAGACTCGTTTGCCGAATTGAAATACCTTCTTTTAGAGTACGCATATAATTGTAATAATTCCTATATAATATAGAGTGAATTTTCAAGTAAAATTTGAAGCGATGTTTCTTGACACGATTATAGCAATACGTTATAATACTATGAATGTACCTTCAGCGGAGGGAAAATAAGCATATAATAGGTTATGATATATAAAGGAAGGGAATAAGTTATTATGGCAGAGACTAAGAAAAACATATTAACATTTGCTGGTCTAAAATCTTTAGAAGATGAACTGTTTGATTTAAAGGTTAATAAACGCAAAGAGGTTGCTCAAAAAATCAAAGAAGCCAGAGAGCAGGGGGATTTATCGGAAAATGCCGAATACGATGCAGCGAAAGATGAGCAACGGGATATCGAGGCCAGAATTGAAGAATTAGAAACGCTTTTGAAAAATGTAGAAGTCATTGATGAAGATGAAGTTGATACAGATTCTATCAGTATCGGTTGTAAAGTTAAAGTGCATGATATGGAATTTGGTGAAGAGGTCGAATATTACATTGTGGGTTCTACAGAAGCAGATAGCTTGAAAAATAAAATTTCCAATGAATCCCCTGTCGGCAGTGCGCTTTTGGGGCACAAAGTAGGCGAAGTGATTGATGTAGAAACTCAGGCCGGCATTATAAAGTTTAAAATATTAGTAATTGAGAAAGCCAATTAGTAAAAAGGGGTGATTGTAGTGGCAGAACAAAAGAATGCAGGTACACAGGATGTTAACCAATTACTGAAGGTTCGCCGTACGAAATTAAGCGAATTGCAGGAGAGTGGCAATGATCCTTTTCAAATCATGAAATATAGTACCAGTCACCATAGTCAGGATATTAAAGATAATTATGATACATTGGAAGGCAAGGAAGTTTCCCTGGCCGGAAGGATTATGTCCAAAAGAGTTATGGGCAAGGCCGCTTTTTGCAATGTCCAGGATTTGAAAGGTAATATCCAGTCATATGTGGCCAGAGATAGTGTGGGAGAAGAAGAATATAAAGCCTTTAAGAAATTTGATATCGGGGATGTTATAGGTATTAAAGGAGAGGTGTTTAAGACAAAAACCGGAGAGATTTCGATTCACGCTTCAGAAGTCCTATTATTGTCTAAAAGCCTTCAGATTTTGCCTGAAAAGTTTCATGGACTGACAAACACAGAGATTCGTTATCGGCAGCGATATGTGGATTTAATTGTGAATGAAGAGGTCAAAGATACTTTTATTAAGCGTTCTCAGATTATAAGCGCCATTCGTCGTTATCTGGATGGGCAGGGATTTATGGAAGTGGAGACACCCGTTTTAGTACCCAATGCCGGAGGTGCTGCCGCGAAACCTTTTGATACACATTATAATGCTTTAGATGAAGATGTGCATTTAAGAATATCTCTGGAGCTGTATTTAAAAAGACTCATCGTCGGAGGTCTTGAAAAAGTTTATGAAATTGGGCGAGTATTTAGAAATGAAGGATTATCGGTAAGGCATAATCCGGAATTTACACTACTTGAATTATATCAGGCTTATACTGATTATTACGGGATGATGGATTTAGCTGAGAATCTCTTCCGCCATGTAGCCGAAGAGGTTTTAGGAACCCTGCGCATATCTTATGGTGGTGTGGAAATTGATTTGTCAAAGCCTTTTGCCAGGATGACGATGGTGGAGGCAGTCAAAAAGTATGCCAATATAGATTTTGATGAAATCAAGACAGAAGAAGAGGCGAAAAACCTTGCGGATAAAATGGACATACATTATGAAACCAGGCATAAAAAGGGTGACATACTCAACCTTCTGTTTGAAGAGTATGTTGAAGAGAATCTTGTGGCGCCGACTTTTATATTAGACCACCCTGTTGAGGTATCTCCTTTGGCTAAAAGGAAACCATCAAATCCTGAATATACTGAACGTTTTGAATTGTTTATTACAAAACGTGAAATGGCCAATGCTTTCTCTGAGCTAAATGATCCAATTGATCAAAGAGGACGCTTCATGGCTCAGGAAGAATTGAAGGCTCAGGGAGATGAAGAAGCCAACAGTGTTGATGAAGACTTTTTAAATGCCCTCGAATATGGAATGCCACCGACAGGTGGGATAGGGATAGGCATAGACCGCTTGGTGATGCTGTTGACGGATTCGGCAGCGATTAGGGATGTGCTGCTGTTTCCGACAATGAAGACCATTGACAAATAGAGCCAGTAAAATCAAGGGTTTGAAGAAGTGAATGGCGAGATTTACGACCGATTTACGACCAAATAAAGAGAATGCGTTCAAAAACATAAAGCGGATGAAATTATATTAGATGGTTTCATACCGCTTTTTAATTATCGGAACCGGAAATAGGTTTTATATGTGAGGAATAACTTTGTTGGCATGGTTAGTGTATCTATCCCTTATATGATACAACCTATCAGTAAGAATAATTACATATGTAGAAGAGTTCCCATTGTCGAGTAGAGTTTGACAATGGGAACTTTTTATATGATTAAAAAGGAGTAGTATAGAATGAGAATCGAAAAATCAAGTCTTATTTTAGAGGACAATGGGAAATCAATCATTGTGAAAGAATTTGCTAAGAACTACCCGGAAATAAATGCACTTAATGAGGTATCAGCCGTTGTGCAGGTCATGAATGATATTTTTGCTTTGAGTCAGCAGGCAGAAGAATATCTATATTTAATTGCAATGAACACGAAGGGCAAACCGATTTCTTTTTTTGAAGTATCCCACGGAACGCATAATGCGGCTTTGGTAGGATGCCGGGAAATCATGATACGGGCGTTGCTCTGCGGTGCATCTAGCATAATTATTGTACACAATCATCCATCGGGACAGCCAGAAGCATCCAGAGAAGATTTAGCCATTACAAAAAGGGTAGAAGATGCGGCAGAGTTGATTGGTATCGCATTTTGCGACCACGTGATTATAGGAAAAGAGGGGTATTACAGCTTCCGTGAAAAAGGGCATATAATAACAGGTGGTAAAAATTTAACACCAAGTGGTTACAAGCTTCACCAAATATAGTATACTAAAGGAATAAAAATGAGGAGTGATAGTATGAACCCCACAGTATCTCATGAATCGTCACATGCCTGTGTATGCGTACCCCCAATGTTTGCTAAGTATGTTACCTCGGCATTGCGTCGGGGCAATATCCCATTCAAATTTTATCCATGGCGAGTTGTCCGCAAGGGAATATCGCCGATATCACCGGATGACGCACTTTTGCAGATGCGAAAATTATTTGATGATGCCCTGTCAGATGCAGTAACTGTTATTCAGGTCAAAACGGATATGGGTATTGAGGATTTACAGGAAATTGCCTTATCTGCCGTCGAAGACCCGATTGACATTGACACTTATCGTGCCACTACCGACCACATGGAAAGTGATGGCGAAAATGGTATTCCCACCTTACGATATTAAATTGACTGGATAGGATAAGTGGAATAGAATATGTTGAGTTTTACAGTGTGTATATTCTTCTAAAGTCTTGACCCAGTGTATGCTAGGTCGGGGCTTTTATTTTTCGCCTACTATCTTATTTTTTTTGCTGCCTCCCAGTTGAATGCTCCCTTTAGTCTGAAAGAATTAGGTTTACAGGGAAAATCATATCCAATGTAACACTTTTGGATTTGGAAGAATGCAATGATACACATGGGATTGCAGGAAAATGTAACAGATTTATACTGCTTTGTAACTGTCTGGTTTTCGGAAGTGATACGCAAAATCCACTGGTTTACGAGGGGAAATGGCATGATGTAACACTTGTATCAGTTTTTTTAAACTTAAAATATATAAATATATAATTATATATTTACACGGATTAAAATTTAAGAAAAGTGTTACAACAGATACAAACAGGAGTTGTAAATGAGCGCCATTTGTTTGAAGCGCATTCTGTCGATTTTAAAAGTGATACATGTTAACACGAAAATGTTACATCCGATTTTTAGAATTATGAAGTGTAAACTGTGGGAAGCAGGATAGAAAATAGGGCGTGTGCAAATATTACGTAAATATGAAGTGATATTACAAATATATGAAGAAATGTTGCATAATTATGAAGTGACATTACAAAAATACAACAAAATATTAAATTATAATTAAACATGATTATAGTTAATGCATCGTGCGTTTCGGCTGATTTATGGCAGGAAATTACACTTTTTACTATGTAAAATTTTTCTTATCCAGACCATTAAAATCCCCTCATAAATGAGGCTATTCTATAGATGTAAGAAGTCTGGGAACCCCGTATTTACAGGGCTTGACATAAATATCGTAGTTATGTATCATTGCGATAACAAAAGAAAATCTCTGCCATAGTTACCGCTATGACAGAGATGGAAATACTGATATTCAAAATTTCAAAACAATATTATATTTATTATAAGATGTAAACAGATTTTTGTCAAGGTCAGTGTTTCTGCCTTTTGTTTTGTAGCAAGTCAACGAGAACTTTCATCTATGAAGATGAAAAGAAAACAAAGGGTTGCGAGTCGGCAACAGAAGGAGTTACTATGGCAGGAACAATAAATAGTTTAATGAAAGAGGTAGTAAATGAATATTTGAATAGGATTGATATGAATAATCCACCAACACCGCCTCAGGTGGAGTGCGACTTAATAGAATGGGTTAATAAGGAAATTACATTTCGTAATTCCGTGGCGCCAAAGGATGATAAATGGAGAAAGATACAGTGCTTAGAGCCAGCTATGATTGCAGATGTAATACTTGTCTTTCATTCTGTGCGGCGTATAATATTGGATGGTGTAGAAAAAGGTAGTGGTTATGCACTTATGGTTTACCAAACAGATGGGGAAGATGAAGGTATTTATGTAGGGGATGAGAATGCTTTCAAAAGATTAATTCGCTTGTACAACTATTCCATTAAGGACCACGGGATAAATGAAGTAATACAGATACTAAATACTAATGCACCACTTTGCAAGGTGAACACCAATCCAGACTTTATTGCAGTAAACAATGGAATATTCGACTATAAGAAAAAGCAGCTTCTACCCTTTTCCCCGGAAATAGTATTCACATCAAAATCAAGCGTTAATTATAATGAAAAGGCAACGGTAAATCCGGTAATCCATAATAATGAGGACGGTACCGATTGGGATGTCGAAAGCTGGATGGAATCACTTTCTGATAACCCGGGAATCGTCAATCTGCTTTGGCAGGTAATCGGAGCGGTAATCAGGAATCAGGTGCATTGGGACAGGGTGATTTGCCTGTACTCTACAAAGGGTAACAATGGGAAAGGTACCCTATGTACCCTTTTGCGGAATATATGTGGGGAAGGTAATTCTACTGCAATTCAATTTTCTGCGTTTGACAAAGATTTTTTATTGGAATCACTTCCCAGTGTATCAGCAATTATCACGGATGAAAATGATACCGCAGTTTTTACAAAAGGAGCATCTGCCTTGAAAGCCGTAATTACTGGAGATGTACTCCAGGTTAACAGGAAGTGGCAGAAAGCCATCTCCTTTCGTTTCAATGGACTGATGGTACAGTGCGTAAACGAGTTCCCACGAATCGGGGATAAGTCAGAGTCTTTGTACAGGCGCTTCCTTATGATACCCTTTGAAAAAAGCTTTAAGGGGAAAGAACGAAAGTACATAAAAGAAAAATATCTTGAGCGGGCAGAGGTGCTGGAATATGTACTTAGGAAGGTACTGCATATGTCTTATTATAGCTTTGATGAGCCGATGGCGTGTCAAGAGTTGTTAGATGTATATAAGGAATATAATGACCCAATTAGGCAATTTGTTAATGAGATTATGCCTAGACTTGTGTGGGGGGTTGTTCCACCTAAATTTCTATACGACCTTTATGTATCTTGGAGTAAAAAAAATAATCCTTCAGGAATAGTAATTAGTCAAAACCATTTTTCAAATGATGTGGCAAATATTATTGCAGATAGCACAGAATGGGAAGACAGGAGACGTTCAACAGTGCGTACCGGCAATAAAATGGATGCCCCTGAACCGCTTATCATGGAGTATGATTTGAAAGACTGGATGAATCCGGGCTACAACGGTCATGATATAGATAAACGGTGTATTCCGTTGATTAAGGAAGTGTGCAGGGGTTGGCTAAGGAAAGGCTGGAAAAATAATTATAAATCGGGAGTAGTAATAGATGTTATATCTGAATAAATTGCAGCCTCACTGGGATATGCAGCCCGGTGAGGCTATTTTTTATGATAATACAACCTACAACCTCACACACCGAAAACAAGGGCACGTCCCGTGCCGGAGGTCAATTTGAGCAACATAAGAATACCCTATAGTCAAAGGAGACGATATTATGCCAAGACGATACTCAAATTACGAACGTACTTATTTCGGAAAAACGGTAGAGGAATTCACGGAATCCGATATAGCCGCATTCCTAGCGGAAACAGACGCATTATTAAATAAAACACAAACGCCCCATAGTCAGGAAAGAAAGGATGACAACTATGATAAATAATATTATTCAAAGAACAAAAAAATATAAAGTCAACAATCTCCACGAAATCGAAACAGGCACACTCCATACAGGCATTACACCCGGCACAAATGCCCGGTTCCTGTCCGTTGAAGACGATACAACTAGACAGGGCGTTGCCGTATCCATCCTGCTTGGTGATATAACGAAATTACAGCCGGACACCTGCATCATCGACACGGAAAACCACGGCGATGAAATCGTGCAATGGCTTGAAAACAACGGCATTGTAAAACGCACGGGAATATGTATTACACCGTGGCACTGCTACCCGATCGTTAAAATAAACAAGCCGGATAGACTTCCAAAGTTGAAAATCTAAATAACAAAGTCTTATAAAACCACACCCCACTGCGGAACCGGCAGCCTTTCTTGGCTGTACGACCGCAGTTTTTTTTGAATCTAACAACTGCACATCATGCTTATCTGCAACAAATCCCAGATTAATCTCTCCTGACATCTATTAGACAATTTACGAAATACGGTCTGGTCTTCATCCATCCGTCAAATGTCCAATCGAATATGACTCGGCAGGAACGACAAAACAATGCTCCGCATCGGGTGCTGTCAAAAAAAAGGAGATAAAAAACATGAAAGCAATATATGAATTCGCCAATAACTGTATCAATAAATTATCACAAGGAGATAAAGCTGCAATTACATCCGGCGCAAAAACTATCATTGTATATCATGATACAAAAATTAAAGATTTATTCAACATTCATACGTACAATAATGGAAAAGCCATTGACAGCACAATAGGAATATGCAAAAGTGACTTAGAACAGAAAATCACCAACATTATCAAACATAAAGAACAATTATAAAAAAAAGGAGTGAACAAAATTGAATCCGGACAAAACCAGTATATTCATAAGCCTGATATTAAGACATAAACCTGAGACAATAGGAATCAAATTAGACCAACACGGTTGGGCTAATGTAGATGAATTAATAAATAAAATAAATACCACGGGGAAATATCATATTGACACAAAGACCCTGAATCAAATAGTCGATACAGACACCAAACAACGATACAGTTTTAACCATGACGGCACATTAATCAGGGCAAACCAAGGACATTCCATAGACGTTGATGTCGAATTAAAAAAAGCAAAGCCGCCAGAAATTCTGTATCATGGAACCGGGGAAAAATACACCGATAGTATCATGCGACAAGGATTAATATCTAAAAACAGATTGTATGTTCATTTATCAACAAATATTACGACAGCCAAAACCGTTGGCAAAAGACATGGCGAGTCTGTTGTTTTTAGAATTAAGACAAAAAATATGTATGCCGATGGATACGCATTTTATTTATCTTCAAATGGCATATGGCTCACGCATAATGTACCAACCGAATACCTAAACCGAATTTAGCGGAAAAACAAACAAAAAAATTAACGAATTCATGAGCAAAGAATACCGGCTCGACTCCTATTTTAACCATATTAAGAAACAAAATAAGCCCATATAATAAGTGTATATGAAACCATTGATAGACCATATTATGGACAGCACATCTCGAATAATACTGGTCAACCATAAAATGGATAACTTATGACCAAATAAAAACCATAAATCAATAAAACAAAGACCATTTTATGGTCAAATAACATCCTTTTGTGCGGGGATTCGCCACCGCCGGGTTCGTATGTACAAAAGAAATACGCAACATCGAAGCTGGAACAAACATGGCATAATCAAAATCACACCACTGCGGAACCGGCAGCCTTTCTTGGCTGCTCGACCGCAATTTTTTTTTTGAAATAAACTTCGCCATAACAACAAGTGCCGACAGGCGTTATCGCCCCACCGGGCTTAATACGTGTGTATCAGAGATACGCACTGGAAATCACGCCAGTCGGGGCACTGTCTTCATGAAAACCACGTACAAGATAATAATTAAGAAAGATTACAAAAATACCCACGCACCATGCTTATCTGCAACAGGTTTCTAAGATACGGAACCGTATCTTAGCCCTTATGCTTGATGCCCAAAGACCTCTCATAGACAATTCACGGATTTACAGTCTGGTTATCAGAACCCTATAAATTTGGGGCACATAAAATACGAAACTGCAAGCAGTTCCGACGCTCCCCCTTATGGGATAAATACAACATTTACAGGCTAAGATGAAAAACTTGCAAAGCTGCGCTTTTCATCAAGCCTGACACCCTACTTGTTACATTGCATGGCGGCTAACCTTGCCGCCCGTCTCCCTACCCCGACATACTTATAATAACTTCTTTTTTCCCTCGGCGAAAACCTCGGACACTTCTCATATTTACACCCTGATGCCCCGATACCGCACCCCGATATTTCATATCATGGGTTCGGATATCCGTGTCATACAGGATGCAAATATGAGAGATAAAAACCCACATGCGGCATCCGGCACATGCCGGGAGCCACCTGTGAAATGCCCTGCCATATGCCCATCATCACTCGCCCATTTCATGTGCGTAAAATACCGCTTCGATGTCCACAAAATACACTCTGGCAGGGACGGCACATGAAAATACACTCCGTGCAGACAGCACGTTTTCGAGTGTATTCCTCTGCTCCGCAACATAATGTGCCACATGGCGCAAAATCTGAAAATACACAGAAGTACACGGAATACACTCTGTAGAGCGGTTTTGCGACGGTGCAATACACTCACGAATTGCCTGATAAATCAGCGTATACGGAGCATATCTTCGCTTACGCTACGAAATGTGCTCCAAATTACCAAAGGGCATAAGTAATCTCTGCACGCACACTTCGTTTTGCGTGGTCGGCATAGCCGACGAGATTGTCTGCTACGCAGCCACTTTTCTCCGCTGTATGCTCCGAAAAGTACTTACTGCGTCGCTCCGCTCCTTGCCCTCAAACCGTCCACTGGACGCTTTTCGGGTGCCCTAACGCAGCATAGCTGCTTAACGAAAAATGGAAATACATACTGCAAAATAACGGTACACAAACGTTCGCCTTACGGCTCTCTTATTGCGTGCAGTATGCATCCCCAAAAATGCAAATCGCTTCGCTTAAATTTTGATAGCAATCCCGAAGATTGCCGGGTGGAGTGCAGAAAAGAATATCTTTTGCTTATTTTTCGCTGTGCTTATCTAATGAAATCTTGACTGCCTTAATAACATCAGCTAGAACATACATATCGTGTAACGAGCAAGAATTGAGTATGTGGACAATTTCATCTGTCATTGCTGTTCTATTTATTTGTGGCTTATCAAAAATCAATTCATCCGTCTGCACTGCTAATTCCCCCGCAATTTTCACAAGGACAGGCAGACTTAATTTTGAATTGCCGGTCTCTATATGGCTCATGTGGGTTGTGGAAATCCCGATTTTGTCCGATAGTTGTTCTTGCGTCAAATTGAGTGCTTTCCTATATTTGCGAATACGTTGTCCAATTTCATAATAATTCATGTTTCACCGCCTATATAATTTATTGATACTTATATTGTATAGGCATAAGACTTATGTTAAAATAAACTATATGGGCTATATTAAGCCTATATAGTTAAAAAAAGAAAGGAAATAAAGTATGAAAAGAAAAAGATTTAAAAAGACAATGGCTGTGGCTATGGCTTGTACAGCACTTATGGTATCACTTACCGCTTGTAGTGGTAACAACAGCAATCCATCTAATC
>Ga0153983_1000228_pt1 | contig 14550 bp, 16 predicted proteins | sample TSGA067MetaG_FD_104693 | JGI IMG/M metagenome (GOLD analysis project Ga0153983, IMG submission 104693) | Attine ant fungus gardens microbial communities from Georgia, USA - TSGA067 MetaG | ecosystem: Host-associated > Fungi > Mycelium > Unclassified | place: USA: Georgia, Alexander Wildlife... | reverse complement strand
ATCTGGAGAAAAAAGAAGCGCTTACAAATATCTGCGCACCTGCAGCTGCCTGTGCTTCCGGCAATACAATGGCAGAACTCTCTTCCACCAGAGCACAGTGGGAACAGCAAAAAGAAAAGCAGGCCCGGCAGCGAAAGCGTGAAAATGCCCTGAAGAAAACCGAAGAAAAAATAGAAGCCCTGGAAGTCCGTGATAAAGAGATTGATCAGATCATACAAAATCCGCAAGTTGCTGCTGATCCGGCAGAATGCTTAAAATTGACTACCGAAAAAGAGCAAATTGCGGCGCAGTTAGAAGTCCTTTATCAGGAATGGGAGGAATTGGCCTAAATCTGTTTTTCCAATTCCTCCTTTACAGCCAGTATGAAATACAGACTGCTTAAAACTACCGGTTTCTCAATACTGGTGATCAATGCCAGATCTTTTGTCATCTTACCGGATTCAATCGTTTTTATAGTTGCCCGCTCCAATTCATCAGCAAATTTCATCAGGTCTTCATTTTTGTCCAATTCACCTCTTTTTCTGAGCGCACCAGTCCATGCAAAAATGGTGGCAACTGAATTGGTTGAAGTATCCTGCCCTTTCAAATGATTGTAATAATGCCTTTGTACCGTCCCATGAGCCGCTTCGTATTCATAGTACCCTTCCGGAGACACCAATACAGAGGTCATCATTGCCAGTGAACCAAATGCGGAAGAAATCATATCACTCATAACATCACCGTCATAATTCTTACAAGCCCAGATGTATCCGCCTTTTGACTTCATGACACGGGCTACCGCATCATCAATTAACGTATAGAAATATTCAATTCCCGCATCCCTGAATTTTTCATCATACTCTGCATCATAGATTTCCTGAAAAATATCTTTAAAGGTATGGTCATACTTTTTAGAAATCGTGTCCTTTGTCGAAAACCATAAATCCTGCTTTATGTCTAACGCATAATTAAAACAGCTTCTTGCAAAGCTCTCAATGGAATCCTCCAGATTATGTATCCCCTGAACAATTCCCGGACCTGTGAAGCGATGAACTTCTTCTTTGGTGACCTCACCATCTTCTGCCGTATAAACTAACTCCACCTTGCCCGCTGCAGGTATCTTCATCTCAACACCTCTATAAACATCACCATATGCATGTCTGGCTATTGTAATGGGTTTTTCCCAGTTCTTCACACATGGTTCAATCCCTTTTACTACAATCGGTGCCCGAAATACCGTCCCGTCAAGTATGGCCCGAACCGTACCATTCGGACTCTTCCACATCTCTTTTAACTCGTATTCAGACATCCGGGCAGCATTTGGTGTGATCGTTGCACACTTAACAGCAACACCATACTTTTTCGTTGCCATTGCAGCATCAATAGTGATCTGATCGTTGGTTTCATTCCTCTTTTCCAGACCTAAATCATAGTATTCTGTTTTTAAATCAATAAAAGGCAGTAATAGTTCATCCTTTATAAACCGCCAAAGAATTCTGGTCATTTCATCTCCATCCATTTCAACCAGCGGTGTGTTCATTTGAATTTTTTTCATTTCTGTCCTCCTGATATCGTGTCATTTTGAAGTCTTAAAATCTTCTGCAAATCAAATTGTTCCAGGTTTTCAATCGTATTGATCATATGTTCCGTAGTAACCGTTTCTGCCTGATCCGGATCGCCCAAACGGATTGCATCCAGAATTTTATGATGCTCCTCATTGCATTTTTGAGATCGATTGCGATCTGCAATTGAAATTTTTCTTACCTTTTGAACATATTGATGAAAATCTGACAGCGTATGTGCCAGTATCCTGCTGCCGGAAGCTTCATAAAGCAGATTATGGAACTTATTGTCAAGTTCAAATACCTGTTCATAATGCTCACGTTGTGCATGATATTCAGATAAAAAGGCAGTTTCCTCCAGCTGATCCATTTGCTCCCTGGTAATATTTGCAGTCGCCCATCTGGCACACAAGCCTTCTAATTTCGCCCGTATACTATAGATGTCTTTAATGTCCTGAACTGTAATTCCTGTCACAAACGCTCCTTTATTCGGAACTGTGCGAACCAGCCCTTCAAGTTCCAGCTGCCGCAGAGCCTCTCTTACCGGTGTTCTGCTGACACCTAATTCCATGCCAATCGTATTCTCAATTAATTCATCCCCCTGACGGTATTTTCCACTTAAAATATCTTCTTTGATTTTCTGAAATACCCGGCTGTGAAGAGATGCTTTCCGCTGATCCATTCCCTGGACATCATAAGCAGTCAAAATCAGACCTCCTATATACTATTTTCCAGTGTCTGAGAAGTTTCCTGCAGTTTTTTAATTAATTCTTCATCCGTCAATACAGTGATTCGTCCGTCTTCATACTGCTGATCCACCCATTTTTTTAGTTCTTTCACCAACTTACTGTTCTTGGAAATCTGCTTTTCCCCTTTTAACTGATAATGAGTATTGATCCAATGGGCAATACCTGCCAGACCCGATGTATTGGAAACAGCTACCTGTACCGGACGATTTAAAAACTTCTCTGTATCAAATATATTATAAATCTCTTCATTTTTCAAGAGTCCATCTGCATGAATTCCAGCCCGGGTAACATTAAATGCGCGGCCGACGAAAGGTGTTTCCGGTGGAATGCGGTATCCGATCTCCTTTTCATAATATTCTGCCAGTTCCGTAATCACTGTTGTATCCATTCCATCAAGCGTACCTTTTAGCTGCGCATATTCGAATACCATAGCTTCTAAAGGCGTATTACCGGTACGTTCTCCGATTCCAAACAGCGAGCAATTCACACTGCCTGCTCCGTATAACCAGGCCGTTGTTGAATTACTGACAGCCTTATAAAAATCATTGTGGCCATGCCATTCAATCCATTCAGAAGGAACACCGGAATGAGTCATAATTCCATAAATAATCCCCTGCACGGAACGCGGTATTACCGCACCGGGATAATTCACTCCGTATCCCATCGTATCACAGCAGCGTACCTTGATCGGTATTTTATATTCTTCTGACAATTTCATCAATTCCAGACAAAAAGGAATCACATATCCATAAATATCGGCTCTGGTAATATCCTCCAGATGGCATCTTGGCTGTACACCTATATCCAGACACTCTTTGATAACACTTAAATAATGTTCCATTGCCTGTTTGCGTGTCATTTTCATTTTGTAAAAAATATGATAATCCGAACAGCTTACCAGAATTCCTGTTTCTTTTAATCCGATTTCTTTCACCAGCTCAAAATCCTGCTTGCTGGCGCGTATCCAGCTGGTGATTTCCGGAAATTCATATCCACGCTCCAGACATTGATAAACAGCATCTCTGTCTTTTTTACTATATAAAAAATATTCACACTGACGTATTTTCCCTTTTGGTCCTCCCAATTTATGTAGATAATCATAGATCGTTACAATCTGTTTTGTAGTATAAGGGGCCCGGGACTGCTGTCCGTCACGGAAAGTGGTATCGGTAATCCATACCTCTTCCGACATATGATGAGGTACAATCCGATCATTAAATGCAATTTTGGGAACCTCCGTATAGGGAAATAAGTTTCGAAATACATTCGGGTTTTCTACGTCTACCAAGGGATACATATGCTCCTCAAGCGCTAATAAATTTGTGTGTACATCCATTTTTACTGATCTGTTTTCCATTAAATTCTCCTTCTTGCTTTTCTGGTCATGATTGAATTGTACTATTGTATACAATTGAACTTTTCTATAATTGTATACAATGGTACAATATTTGTCAATACTTATTTCAATTTTCTAGTTCGCCAAAAAATCTTGTATTGAAAATGCTCCCCATCCCTGCAGATTATGCGGATACCCCATATCTTTTGCAGTTTCCCGCAAACGTATTTTGATCTCCAGATTACTAATATTCGGATATTTTTCCATCAGCAATGCAATCCCGCCTGACACCATCGGCGTCGACATCGATGTTCCGCTTTTCACCGTGTAGGATCTGCCGCCAGCTTTCGCTGAACAGGAGATAATTCCATTTCCCGGAGCCACAATATCCGGTTTGCAAATACAATGTTTTGTAGGTCCTCTGCCTGATATTCCATGATTACTTGTAATCATATCGCTGCACCCGACAGTAATTACCTTTTTACTGCTTCCAGGTGCCGTAACACTGCCTGAATCCGGTCCCATATTACCAGCTGCCGTAACAACTGCCAGATTATTATCCCAGGCTTTTTCCACTGCCGTTATTAAATCATTATGCTCTTTGTTTTCTGTTTGTGTCGTTCCTACGGAAATATTAATAATGCGGATATTATATCTCTTTCTATTTAGGTGAATCCAGTCCAATGCTTTTAGTACATTTCCTTTAGATCCGTTTCCTTTATGATCCAGTACTTTTAAAATAATAAGATTGCATTTGGGAGCAACTCCCCGATATTTTCCATTCGAAGCAATTCCGTTTCCTCCTAAAATCCCTGCCACATGTGTTCCATGTCCATTGTCATCATAAGGAGTATTTCTATATTTCACAAAATCTTTAAATACAAGAATTCTATTCTCAAAATCTGCATGGGGATAGATACCGGTGTCCAAAATAGCTACGCCAATATTACGTCCGGTTAGGTCTTTATAATAATTCTCCATTGTCCCACCAAAAGCTGTATTTACTTTAGAATATTCCGTTCGTATGATAATGCAACTTAAGGTATTGAAGATATCAAGCTTTGCACATCGGAAACGAGGTATGGGCAAGTCTGAGAACGGCTTCCGGTGGATATCATACCGTCAAGGTGGGGTGGATTCTGGTTTTGCGTTCAGACATGCTAACCGCTCCACCGAGCCCTCTCAAAGCAAAATTTGCGTCAAAAGCGGGACGCAAATTTGAGGTCTCGGATTCGCAGCATGTAATTCTCTTAAAACCAGAATCCACCCCACCTTGACGGTATGATATCCACCGGAAGCCGTTCTCAGACTTGCCCATACCTCGTTTCCGATGTGCAAAGCTTCATTAGTTAAATTTATTTGCCGAAAAGCTTGCAGGATAATTCAAGATATAACCGAGTATCAAAGTTGTCCCAATCAATAGCTGTAAGCTCGGCAATTCGAGCCATGCGGTTTAAAAATGAACTACGTACAATGTAAAGAGATTTAGCCGCTGCAGATGCGTTATACTTGTGCTCTATATAGTGATATATAGTCTTATAATAATTCGTATTAAACTTCTTATCATGATTCCTAAGCGTAACAATACCAATAGCACAAATCTCATTTGGCTGGAATCCGCTTGGCCCATTTTTGAGCAGATACTCAAAAGCCAAATCATCAAATTTGAAATACCAGAAGGTGGGGTTTCTTGCATACCCATACTCAAGTGCGATTTCCGTTTGGCGGTAAGCAGCATTTATTTGTAAAATATTATTGAAACTGCGGCTAATCCCTGCCAGAAGCAGCGTATCCCGCAGAAAATAAGGTACCTTCTGAAAAAAATCACCTTCTAGTATCCTTTGGTATTTCGACTTATTAACCAATTGAAACAACTTTCCATCAAACTCAAAACCAACGGTTCCCGGCCAGCCCGTTTCCAACTGCATGGTAAGATAGGGTAAATATGAGTCCGTCGACCGGCTGAGGCTTGTCTTGAACTGAATTAAGCAGTATTCGTCGTCCGGAAGATGTTCATTCTCGTCCAAAATGCTTTTTATTACATCAATATCAACGATTCTCCTGCTGAGTAAATCGATTAAGAGATATTTAAGCCTTCCGGTTTTCGCCCCATCGCGGCGGAAGCTGCCACAGCGGGAATACAAATCCTCCACATAATTTCCGATATATCCAAGTATACACTTGTGATATTCGTTTTGATCCTGATTATTGGTAACCGGGATATCAAGCTGTCCCATATAGTTATTATTAAAGAATATATTCCTGGCAAAGAAATGGTTTTCGCACATGTAATCATATACACCGCGTATAAACAAAGACTCTATATAATCAGGCGCTGCCTTAAGCTGCTGCATAACGTCAATATTAAGCTGGCCGCCATTTTCATGATTTACATATCTGTCCACAAACCCAATATCCTTAGAAAAACTCGAATAAGCCACAAAGTTAAATTGGGAATCGATAAGCGCCATAGGTTCCTCAATCACATTATCACATTCATCAATAAGAGCGGAAAAAGGAGAAAGTTGCTGTACTATTTCGTTCATTCGCTTATGCCAGTTATTAAATTTATCAACGATACGAAGCAGCGAGTTAAATACCTTTTTAACATCAGCCGCATCATCAAGTATTATTATTGTATTTTGCTTTGTTACTCCTATTGCATCGGCATCCTGACTCCTACATACGTAGATAGCCTTTTCACAATCGCGCACATTGTCCAGGTCGGTTTCATGACCGATAACAACCAAGTGATTTCTCATATCCTCTTGAGCATCATAAAATATAGGAAAATCCACCATATAGTCAGGCACTATCTCCCTGTATTTGCAGCAATATACCTTCGAAAGCAGATAATATACGACTTTTCCATGCAATAACATATCATTTTCCTTTCGGTGTACAAATTGTATTGCATTATCCTGTTAGAAACAAGCAGATTGGTGTATGTACACACAAACAGCATCCTGCTAGAATAGAGTTATCAAGATGTGATAGCATCCCAGGCAGCATAAACTTAGATCGTACAAATTATATCACATAAGGATGCACGATACAAGAATATTGGTTCCTGTATTGCGTGAACTAAAATCAGAAATCTTAAAAAGAAAAAGGAGATGAAACGTATGTTAACTAAAAAAGCCAATTTGCTAGAAACCATCCGCGGCGGCAATCCTGACAGATTTGTCAACCAGTATGAGGCTCTATCCATGTTATATGGAACTCCGTATACTGCGAGTTATCCCATGCCGGTCGCAGGCAGCTCCCCCATAGTGAACGGATGGGGTGTGACGATATCTTTCCCTGAAGGTATGCCCGGACCTTTCCCTGTGCATGATCAGGAACATATTGTATGCAAGGACATAACCCGCTGGCGGGATTATGTGAAAGCTCCGAACGTTAAGTTTTCGGCAAAAGAGTGGGCTCCCTTTGTCGCAGAAGCTGAAAAAATCGACCGTAATGAGTTTTTTGCAACCGTCTTTATCGCACCGGGTATCTTTGAGCAATGCCATTATCTTTTGGAAATCCAGAATTGCCTGATTCAATTCTATGAAGAACCTGATTACATGCACGAGTTAGTGGATTACATAACAGAGTGGGAACTTCTTTATGCGGAGGAAATTTGTAAATACGTAAAGCCGGATGCGATTTTTCACCATGATGACTGGGGTACTGCCGCAGCCTCCTTCCTGTCGCCCCAAATGTTCAAGGAGTTTTATGAATTACCTTATAAAAAAGTATATGGCTATTACAAAGAGCATGGTGTGGATCTGATCGTGCATCACTCTGACTCTTATGCGGCCAACCTCGTGCCTTCTATGATCGAGATGGGAATTGACATATGGCAGGGCGTTGTGGACTCCAATAACATTCCTGAGCTGGTAGAAAAATACGGCGGGAAGATAACCTATATGGGCGGTATCGACAGCGGCGTTGTGGACCGTGCGGATTGGACACAAGAGCATATTGACGAAGTTGTGGAGAAAGCCATTAAGAAAAATGGGAAAAATTTCTGCATTCCCTGCAATTCAATGGGTGGACCAGAATCTATCTACCCAGGCGTGTATGAGGCAATCTCCGTAGCAATCGATAAGGCAAACGCAAAGTTGTTCTAAAATTCACAAAAGCTGTTATAGATAGGAGGTTTTGATATGAGCACAAGCAGTGAGCGAAAAGGCCTGACTAGATCCCTAAAGACTTTTTATGGAGTCGGCGATTTTGGCTTTACCCTAATGTCCAATATTGACACATACAATGCAACCTACTTTTTTACGAATATCGCTAAGTTCCCCCTTGGTATTGTCACAGTTATGACTACCATATCCGCAATTGTGGATGCGATACTATCGACAATGTATGGACCAATTCTCAATAAAATCAAACCTAAAAAGTGGGGTCGTTACCGTTCATGGCTGATCCTCACCCCATGGATGGTTCCGATTCTATATGCGTTGCAGTTTGTTTCCATTGGCAACGGAGTAGCCGCGGGGATTTTCGTGACTCTTGCTATGATTACCAGCCGCATCGCTTGGAACATCCCTTTTATTGCCAACCTGACCATGATAAACGTTGCCGGCAAGAATCCGGAGGACAGGATGACCCTGTCTTCTACGCGATCGGTATGGATGACATTGGGTTCACTCATCTATTCCTATGCAGGTCCTGCCGTCATCGCAGTATTCACCTCATTCCTTGGTGAAGTCAGTTCCTATGCCGCCACCGCATTTGCTTTTTCCGTATTTATGGCCGCCGCATACTATGCCCATTTCAGGATGTTCAAAGGCTATGAAATGACTGACGAAGAGGAGCTTGCCCAGCAGGAAAAAATAAGCAGGGAAAGTGGCTCTAAAAACACAATATCCAAGGTCAAGGCAATGGATGTTATCAAGACGAATTCGCATCTTTTATGGCTTTTAGGTGCTACACTGATGAAGTTCATCGTGCTGTTTTTGGTTAGTGGTATCGCCATTTATTATTTCACCTATGTCAGTCACAACGAAGCGATGTTTTCTATATTTCTTTTTACAACCAGCTTGTGCGGAGTCGTGGCTTCATACGTATCCAAATTTATCGTTGCGAAATTTGGTGCGAAAAAGAGTGTTGTATCCGCTTATGTACTTATGGTAGTATTTGGTATTATCGCCTTTTTATTCTACCAGTCAACGATCCTTGTAGTGGTATTCATGTGTCTTCTCATGTTCATGCTCCACATGAGCAATGCCATTGATCCCGAGCTTTATGCCGGCTGCGCAGGCTATAGCGGAAAGAAACTGGGGTATGACGTATCTGGCACTGTGATGGGACTTCTTACCGTTCCGCTAAAGATTGGTATTGTTTTCAGAGGAATATTGATTGCCGCAGTTCTTGTCATAGCAAATTTTGACGCAAGCCTCGATCCGGCATCAGCAACAGTCGAGCTGCAGCGCGGCGTGAGTATTGGCTTTATGATAATCCCTGCTATCATTATGGCACTGGGCACTTTCATGCTGGCTTTCGGTTATAAACTTTCACAAGAAAAAAATTAACCTCGAAGACCTTATCGAATCCAAGGTAGTTGGAAGTGGTTTTGTCCCTTCCAGCTACCCTTTTATATGCAAATAAGACAGCTGGATTAAATTACACGCATAATTATTTTTACTCAAAACTTTGATAATAAAATAGTAACACAAACATGCCCTAAAACATAAGATGAAGTGTAATCAATTTATTTGGAGGAAGAAACATGAGCGATTTAGCTGCTACAAACTGTGGATGTGATGACAGACGTGGAGGAGGTCTCTTTGGTGGAGATAACTGCTGCCTGATTATCATCTTACTGCTCTGCTGCTGCGGAGATGGATTTGGTTTTGGAAACGATGACTGCGGAAATAACAACAACATGTGCCTGATCATTATCTTACTGCTCTGCTGCTGTGGTGGATTCTAACCAGCAGATAGATAAAAAGTAAAGCCGGAATTTCCGGCTTTATTTTTTATCCTTTTTTTTATCAGGCTTTCTATCTGTTGGTTCTGTATTCCCGTTCCCTTTTCTCCTTTTTAAACAGTCAAAATCTATTTCATAGATTGTGTTATCTTCAATAATTAATTTAGATTTTTTAGAATCCATATAAATCTCCTGTTCTAGTCCATATTGTATCATATGTAAAAAAAGGGTTTCTGTCATATATTATTTAACGAAATCATAGATTTGTAAAAAAAAGTAAATTGGTATGAGTGAACAAAATTCTGAAACAATTACGATATTGGATCAAATGATTTCCCAGGATAACATTCAGATTATGAAAGCCGCTTTACCCTATCTTCCATCTTCCGGACAACGCTCTTTATCCATATTTGCCAAAATGATGGAACTTCAAAATACGATATCACTTTTTTCTAATCCACAATCTGATATGTCAATCTGTGCCGTAGAAGATGAAGCAAGCGATCCTATGGATATGTTAAAGAACATCCGCAGCGTTTGTAAAAAACCGATGCAGGAAAAAATTGATACAATCATAAACACTTTTGTTATGATAGAGCTTTTTAAAATTTCTCAGGATTCAACAGATTTATAAGGGGGAGTGCTATGCCTAATAACAACGATAATAATAACAACGACAATAACTGGATGAATCATCCGGGCCTGTCCGGAATAGATCCGGCTAAGCTTGCTATGCTCCAATCTTTGGCTGATCAGGGAAATCAAAAAAGCCAAAATGATATGCTGTCTTTTCTGATGGCCGCTGCTTCTAAAAATAAATCTGACGGTATGCAATTTACAAAAAAAGAAATGGAAACCGTAATCGAAGTGATGAAGATGGGAAAATCTCCCGCTGAAGTAGCTAAGATGAATAAAATGATACAAATGTTGAAATTAATTCAATGATACCTTAAAAAGCAGGTGTTGTCACAGCTTGTATCTTAAGCATGGCAACACCTTAAGTATTTTTACTATTTGCTGTTTTCCAATATACAGCTTCTAAGCAGGATTAATGCACTTACTACGGATTGCTCTCTGATCTTATTACGCTCTCCATTGAAACGGAATTCCTTTACCACCGTGTGATTCTTAATACAACAGCCAATAAAGACCGTTCCCACCGGTTTTTTCGGTGTACCCCCGTCCGGTCCGGCAATACCGGTAATAGAAACAGCCACATCTGACCCGGTTGTTAAACTTCCACCTTTTGCCATAGCTGCTGCACATTTGCTGCTGACAGCACCTTCCGTTTCAAGAATACTTTTTTCAACCTCCACATATTTTTCCTTTGCACAATTCGAATATGTGATAAATCCCTGCTTAAATACATCGGAAGCACCGGCAATATTCACTATCCGCGCCGACAAAGCTCCTCCTGTACAGGATTCTACTGTAGTCAGAGTGAATCCTCGTTCCCGCAGCAATTCCAGCACTGTTTCCTCCAGCGTTTTATGCTCATCCGTGGTATAAATATGTCTGCCAAATCTTTCCTGGAGTTTCCGGACTACCGGATCAATCAACTGATCCGCCTCTTCTTCACTTTTCGCCTGGGCAGTGATCCTTAGGTGCACCTCTCCTGTTTTTGCATAGGGTGCTATCGTTGGATTTGTCTGCTGCGCAATCAGATCGGCAATATCGGTCGCCACCATACTTTCGCCAATCCCGCATATTTTAACTACTTTTGAATAAATAATTTCCGGCTGTTTCTTACGCAGATATGGAAAAACCTGATGCTCAAACATTGGTACCAGTTCATTGGGTGGCCCAGGCAGAAGAATGACACTTTTCCCGCTATCTTCAATAATAAGTCCCGGTGCTGTTCCATTTTTATTATCCAGGACTATGGCACCTTCCGGAATCATTGCCTGCTTCCAGTTATTCTCTGTGATTTTCCTGTTTGGCTGAGTTTTTACATAATTCTCCAGATGTCTTTGTATCTGTTCTCTGCTGTGGGCATCTTCAATTAGCTTTTTTTCCATTACCTCAGCTGTGATTTCTTTGGTCAGATCATCCTGTGTAGGACCAAGCCCACCGCTAAGGATCACTACGTCCGAACGATTAACAGCGGTTCGGATCACTTCTGTCATACGCTCGTCATTATCCCCTACAACTGTCTGGTAATACAAAGATAATCCCAGATTCGCACATTGTTCAGAAAGATACGCTGAATTCGTATTTACAATATTGCCTAATAAAATTTCTGTTCCTACACAGACCACTTCTGCAATCATATTGTCAATTCTCCTTTTTAGTTCTGCATATTTAAAACCTTTTTGTTTTTTATAATATAATCCACCAGAGATACGATCGTTAATATTAAGGATGCATAGATAAAGATCCCTTCAATGATAACAAAAGCTGCTCCCAAATCTGCGATTAGTAATATAATCATAACCATCTGTGCAACCGTTTTAGCCTTTCCAAAATAGCTGGCCGCAATCACAACTCCATTGTCTGCCGCAATCAGCCGAATACCACTGATAATAAACTCGCGGCTGATAATAATAATAACAATCCAGGCGCTTAACCTTCCTAGCTCCACAAAGCAGATCAGTGCGGAACAAACCAACAGCTTATCTGCAAGAGGATCCATGAATTTTCCGAAAACCGTTACAAGATTATCTTTTCTCGCCAGATATCCGTCCAGCCAGTCAGTCAGGCTTGCAATAACAAAAATAGCAAGGGCAATCCATTGACTCCCATTACTCCTTGTACTGTTCATCATGAAAACAACAAAAAAAGGAATCATGACAACCCTTATACATGTTAGTTTGTTAGGTAAATTCATCTCACGCATATTCATCTTTTAACTCTCCTATCAAATCATATTCTGAAGCTCCGGTGACAGATACAATAACCAGATCTCCGGACATCAACTCCGTATCTGTATTTACAAAGATATAACCATCTATACCCGGCGCATCTGCATAGGTACGTCCTACGTAAACATCTTCATCTGTCATCTTCCCTTCAATCATAACTTCTGCTGTCTGTCCGATCCGGGCATTTCCCTTCTTTAGGGAAATCTCCTGCTGAAGTTCCATAATCTGTGCCTGCCGCTCCTTTTTTATCTCCTCAGATACCTGATTTTTCATCCGTGCAGCGGGCGTATCCTCTTCTTTTGAGTACGTAAAAACCCCTAACCGGTCAAATTCCATAGTCCGGGCAAAATCCATCAGCTCTTCATGCTCTGACACCGCTTCTCCCGGGAATCCGGTAATGAGCGTAGTTCTAAGGATAATATCCGGGATTTCTTTTCTCAAGGTATGTATTTTATGAATCAATTGCTTTTTAGAAGTATGCCGTCCCATTTTCTGTAAAATTTGATCATTGGCATGCTGAATGGGCAAATCCAGATAATTGCATATCTTTTTCTCATCTCGGATAGCAGCAATTAATTCCGGATAGATTTCTTCCGGATAACAATACTGTATCCGTACCCACCGGATACCTGTTATTTTACAAAGTTCTTTCAGTAATTTATGAAGGGATTTTTCCCCATATAAATCCATACCGTACATCGTAGTTTCCTGCGCAATCAAAATGAGTTCCTTCACACCACAGGAAGCAAGATATTGTGCCTGCTGCAGCAGCTTTTCCATCGGAACACTCCGATAATTTCCACGAAGTTTCGGAATAATACAGTAGGTACAATGCTTATCACAGCCCTCAGCAATTTTTAAATATTCATAATACCCTCCCGTTGTGACAACTCTATCAGTGTCGACTTCAGGAAGGTGATCAATATCCGCAAATTCCAGAAGCGTTTCTCCTCCCATCACAGTATCAATTGCCTGTACGATTTTATCATAGCTGGATGTGCCAAGCACGGCGTCTACCTCAGGAATTTCTTTTACAATTTCCTCTTTGTAGCGTTGTGCAAGACATCCGGTAACCAACAGTGCACTGCATGTTTTTGCAGCCTTATATTCTGCCATTTCCAGTATTGCTTGAATACTCTCTTCTTTGGCATCATGAATAAAGCAGCATGTATTAATGACGATCACATCTGCTTTTGCTTCCTCATTCGTAATCTCATATCCGCCGGCTACCAGAAGCCCAAGCATCTCCTCAGAATCTACCAGATTTTTATCACATCCTAGAGATATGAATAAAACAGTTCTCACTTCTTTCGTTCTCCTCACTGTTAAAGGAGTGTCCCTTTATAGGCGGCACTCCTGCATCTGCTTTTGTTACACTATTCTTCTGCTTCCAGCTCATCATCAGCTACGATTTTGACAGTCCCGTTATATAGCTCCTCTACTGCGACAGACAACGGCTTCTTTCCTTCTTTTTTAACGGAAGGTTCTTCATTTGCAATGAGCTGACGGGCTCTCTTACTGGTGGCTAGGACAATGGAATATCTGCTGGTAACCAATGGGGCTTCGTCTAAATCTACCTCTTTATTTACCACTTGGATCAATTCTGAATAAGATGGATGGATCATGTTAACTCTCCTTTCGTAAATAACTTCAGCTCTGTTCTGATTTGTTCTATAAACTCACCGTTTAATTCTGTTTTATGATGCTGGCTTTGAATAATTCCATGCATTTCCTTCACGCAGTTTTTCAAATTATCATTGATTAACAAATAGTCGTATCCCGACATTTCTTCGACCTCTTCATTCGCTCTTCTAAGTCGGGATTTGATAATCTCCATAGTTTCCGTCCCCCGCCCGATCATCCGGTTTTTTAACTCTTGTATGTTCGGGGGTGAGACAAACAGCAAGATTGCATCCGGTAATTTTGCTTTCACCTTAAGCGCCCCCTGTGTTTCAATTTCCAAAATCACATCCTTACCGGAGCGAAGCCGATCTTCCACATATGCCTTTGGGGTTCCATAGTAATGATCTACATATCTTGCATATTCAATGAACGCATCCTCATCAATTAGTTTTTCAAATTCCATTTCGCTTTTAAAAAAGTATTCTCTTCCCTCTTTTTCACCTTTTCGCGGTGGTCT
>Ga0153983_1000225_pt1 | contig 14685 bp, 9 predicted proteins | sample TSGA067MetaG_FD_104693 | JGI IMG/M metagenome (GOLD analysis project Ga0153983, IMG submission 104693) | Attine ant fungus gardens microbial communities from Georgia, USA - TSGA067 MetaG | ecosystem: Host-associated > Fungi > Mycelium > Unclassified | place: USA: Georgia, Alexander Wildlife... | reverse complement strand
TAACTACAGTTATGTTGTTCACTAGGACCCAGTCTTCGACACTCGGTCCTAGGTGTGTTATCTCATATTCTGATCTATTCACTTACTTACCTAGTCTTCGACACTCGGTCCTAGGTGACTCGAGTATAATAATATCTTCTTCATCCCAATGTTCACTGTTGCTCTGCTGTTAGAATATTGGACAAGAGTTAAGTATAGAGATAGAGCAGGATTATATAGTCATATCTGGAAGGTATAGAGGACAAGAATGTGATGCTGTCATACCATATAGCTATTTAGACAAAATAAGTAGCATTTTATCTATTATAACTATCAGAATTAGCTTGAGAGACAAGTCTGATCCCCTAGAAGTAACCACTAGATACCCCATTGTAAACTTGTGTACACCACTTGAGTAGCAGAGTAGTGGCTATAACTACTACTACAAATACCTTATAAGAACTGCCTAGATGGTTTCATACCAGATTTATACCAAAACTTCCTTTAGAAGTACCCTCAAGAGCAGAAAGAGCCTTAGGAGGCTTATCTCTAACAAAATAACATTGTTATAGCTTAGCAAAGTAGCTAAGTTATTATTTATATTTCTTTTTTTTTCTCTTAGACTTACTATATAGGAAGAAGTGTAGGAAAGTGTTATGTCACATAGTCACATAGTCACAGTCACATAAATAGGAAGTTATGATGTCATGTCATATGATAGGTGTGGGAAAACAGTACATAGACCATATAGTAGTTGTATAAGTAGTGTAGAAAATCTAATGGGAACTTCATTGAGTTCTCCTTGTCAACTCAGACTTGGAAAGTGATTAAGTCATCTTGGCTAAGTCTTTACAGACATCAAGTATCAATGGCCTACTGCTTATTTATAACTCTAGGTTACCATCAGATATAAGCCATCATTGCTAATGGCTAATTATAGCAAGAATAGATAAGACAAGTCTTTGTGAGGGCCATATTGCAAAAACAATGATAGGAAACTAGAGTTTAGAGGAATGAGAAGATGTAAAAGAGACAGTAGAAAGACTAGAAAAGCTAGGAAAAAAGGTAGAAGAGAGGATTAATGAAGATAACATGCTTGAGAGCAAGATGACTTGAGATCACCATCTCTCTCTACTGTCCATCAAAAGGCTCAAGAGCCACCTATTGTGTAGAGTAGGATTTCCAGAGTAGGATTAGAGGAGTAGGGGAGTAGTTGCCAAGTGTTTAGGAGAGGGACTGCCTCATCATTCTAGCCTTGCTATCTTTGGGAATTTAGAGTTTTTCTTTGTTTCATTTTCTTTGTTGTATTATTGATTTGTAATCCTAATAAAATACTCTAGGGCACAGAGGGGAAAACAACAAATAAGACCTCCATTACCATTCTTCTCTGTTGCTCTAGAGTTTAACAGCTATTTGAGTGATTGAGTCTTTTGTTTTCTAAGCTTCTCATTTATTTTCTAAAAAAACTACCAAAAAACTTCCCTTAGATGGGAATTCAAGCCCCAATGGACTTGGGCATTCACTTACACTAGGAGTTAATAGCTTACTATACATTTTTGGAATAGACTTCCAGCTATACAGTCAGCTAAAGTAGAGCTTACACAAAGGCACATGAGTTCTAGGTAGTCCTGCTGTATTGATGGCAAGCCAGACTACTAGACTCGGTAAGGGCAGTTGTGTCATGGTATGAGACAAACACATATCTTAGAGAGCCTATTACAGTGCGATTGACCTCAAGCAGATTTATTAAAAATATTATTATACTTCTTTTGGTTACTTGAGTTCCCCCCCTCTTTTTAAGCTCTCTTTCTTATTTGATTATCTCCCTAATACCTACTTGTTTAGTGTACAATTGTAAAACATCTTAGAGATTTTGTTTTTTTCATTTGTTAATACTTTTGTCTTATGATTAATTCTCTTTGATCTCCATCAATGCCTGTTATAGTCATATGGTAGTGTCATGGGAGAGAGACATGAGAGAGAGTGGTAGAATGAAGAGTTTCCTTTTTCTATTCATTTAAACTAAGTTTTGGGATTTGTACTATTCTAATATATTTTTTAGAGTAGAGATTGATAGAAAGAGCCTTCCTAGCCCTTGTCTTTATCTCAGCAGCTCTTGAGGTTGTAAATGCAATTCTCTTGAGTATGTAAGGGATGATCTTGGTGAGAGATTGAGTTAGTAAAAGTTTTCTATCCTATATCCCTATTCTTTCTTGAGACAAGACACAGTAGTTACTCCAATTTCCTTCTATGAAGTAGCAGGCCTGAAAAGCCTGGCTAATTATTAATTCAGATTGTATCACATCCATAAGGTTTAGTGTGGGGGTATGGATGAGAGCTTGATTCAGTGTAGTAAGGCCTATGAGTAGTTTATTGACTATTCTACTAGTGAGCTTGTTATGGTATGTAAAGGTAGATACCTTAGGAATACTATGCAAGGAGGATCTAGATTGAACCCACCATCATTTCATCTATTTTTGTATTATAGATAAGCTATGCTTCTATATTTCAATTTCTTTTTGATATCCCCACTTCCTTCTTCTCCCCATGAACTCTTTAGCATGTGATTGAGAACTGTTACTGCCCTTTTCTTTTTGCTTATTATAGTTAAAACCTCTTTTGCCCCTTTCAGCAAATAGTGATGACATTGAGTAGGGTAAGATTGTGAATAATACATAAGCTTCTATCTTTCTTTGCTACCATAAACCATTAATAATAATAGGAGCTGTACAATGTTTTATATACTCCTGAGTTAATCTTTCTTCTAATAAGCTTGATTATCTTCTTGCAGATTCCTAGGGGGATTGGCAATGTTTTCTATACCCATGGCATATGTTCTTGTACAGGGATCTTTACTGGTAAGAAATAATCCTCTCAAAACCTCCCTTTCTCCATTTTTTTCATGCTAAGCCCTTTTTGTTTAACAAGAGCACCTGTGCCACCAGTTGCCTCTTCTCTGGCCATAAGAAATTGTTAGACAATAGCCCTATGCTCTCTATTCTCTCCTTTGTTAGATGGGTTCCTAGTATAAACAAGGGTAGATATGAAGATATTGATGGTAAGGTCTTTAAGGGGTCTTCTGAAAACTGTCTCACAATCCTTATGCCTAGTGGTATTGTTTCTGACACTGGGCAGACCTTCACAACTACTCTCTTATATGCTAGGCACTGCACTATACTGTCATATGCAAAGGACGATATGAGGACCACTTTTGTAAGAAAATCCTCCTCTTTTCTTATTGCTTGTCCTTTTCCATCCTTACTCCTTACTACCAATATTCCATTGTTATGCTGCAAGCAAATTTGCTACAGAAAGTAGCATTTAATATACTTTATACCAATGAATCTCTAATAAGAATTTGCTTTAGAACCCATTATATATTCTTAGAACATATCTAATAGTTATATGAAATAGTGAGCAGATAAAAATAGATAGAGTTCATGTGAAAACCTTAGGAGGCAAGCAAGATAAGCTGGCATCTGATTATAGAAAGAGTCATTAGATGGTGATATTCTAGATCTACTTTGTATTGAAGATACCCTCATAGAGATGGTAGACTAGAGCTCTAGAGCCATTAGTGTATTAGAGATGGACTTAGATAGATATATCTCCAATTGCAATTAGGCATTGATGGCATCAGATCAGATATATTTAGATAAATGATACTTAGGACACAACTTAGAGTGATTGGACAATGATTGGAGCTTACTAATACTTGATAGGTAACCAAGGAGTTCTAAATCACAAGCCAACCATGGGAAGAAGGACAATAAAGAGGAAAGAAGATTCTAGAAGGAAATAGTGATGGGAATGTGTCATTGATAGGAAGGATCTAGGAGAGGGATGTGTAAGCCTTGGGAGTTTGGGGGGACTTAGAGTAAGAAGGAGTCAAAGAAGTACTAAAAGTAGTATTAGTTTTCTTTTTATATTTTATTCTTTGAGTTTTAGAGCTTTGTAATAACTTTAATATAGTATTTGAAGAGCAGAGAGGAAAAAGAAGAAAACCTCTTGGTATTTACCTTTATTATCACTGCCTCTGGAATTGTTAAATGCAAAACTATTGAGTGTAAGAGTTTGGAGTTAGTAGAATGTCTTGAGAAAAACACAGAATATACCCAGAACTCAATCTAGGGAGGAGAATAGCAGATATAACTCAGGCAGACTTTGGAGAGGACAGTAGGCTAGGAAAGCTTGGCTAGGTGCACACTTGGATTGCATCACACCTGTAAGGTTCAGTGTTAGGGGTACAAACAAGGAAACAACTGAGTATAGAGGGTTCATGAGTGATCAACTAACTGTATTTTCTAGTAGAGTTGGTACCACAGTATATAAAGGTTGATATCTTAGGGAGGCTATGCAATGACAATCTAGAGAGGGCTTACTCTCCTTTCAAATACCATCTTCTTGTCTGTTCTAGTATGTAATTCCCTTTTGTACTCTTTCACTATTCCTCAACCTGTCTGCTACCCTTTTCTTTGTTGTTACTATCATACATCTCCTTTCATTCCCTAGGTCTGAAATATCCATTTCCATACTAGTATTTGCTTGCTCAATCTTTCCTAACTTTACATCCTTTTGCCACAGTCTTTCTAATAATAACCAGTACAGTGCTGACTGCATCACAAATGCATATATGTATGTTTTTACCTCTTCTACCCCCAATTCCAAGTACTCTACACACCCCTGTAACTCCTTCTTCCCTCTTTTACCTCTAATCCCAGCTTATTACATAGGTTCTCTTAGATGATTACAATTTCTAACCCCTCATTTAACAACCCCAACTCATGTTGTCTTCCCATAACTACTACCTTCACTTCCCACAATAGTATTGCAAACTCTAGTGGGGTCCCAGGCATAGTAGCTAAGATGGCTCCTACTACTAGTATCCTATTTTGTATACATGTCTAGTCTACCATCTCCCTTTAAAGCTCCTCACTGATTGCTAACAGATCACAAACTCTAATGTTTGGTACCTCCATATCCAGTATCCTTTGCAAGACCCAATGCAGCACCTCTGTATCTGCAATTCATGGTTCTTAATGGTATGTAGGCTGCTATACCCCCTTTTTCTTCTTCTCTTTACTTCTATTAGCTAGTTGTTCTTTGCCTTTCCTTTCCTTATTTGCTCCTTTCTCTACTTCTTTCCTTTCCTGCATTCTTGTTATCACCAATCCCCTAACCTTCTCCTTTTCACTCTTTAATTCTGCTATAGCTCTTTACACTAACTTTTCTTCCTCTATCTGTGTAACTTTGACAAATAAGCTAAGCTTTATAAGGGTTGTTGTTGTCTTAGTCAAATGAGGTAGTGTGTTCCTCTCCTTGAACTTTATATTTATTGCTCCTTTGAGTCTCCCAGGATAGTGAGCATCAATTAGCAACCCATTTGGGTGCACATAATAGCTATTTGGTTAGAGTATGGTTCTCTTGGATTGAACATATTCAGTAGCTGTTGAACAGGTTTTTAAATGACATTCTGGCTTCTTACAGAAATGGCCAGGAAAATTGCAAGGTATGGGGACCAAAGACTGAGAGTATTTAGAGTATGTGGGTGCTCCAGCAGTGCTTGTTGCTGTGATAGTAAAGGCTCTAAAAAAGAGGGTAGAGAGAGATTGTCTACCATCTTTGGGGCCAAGATAAACAATTGTGCATAGACAGCTACATAGGCATTATGCTTTATATTCAACTACAGGAGCTTTCTAGTAAGTTTATCTACATATTTTTATCTCTCTTTCTTCTTTTTCCCCTTATTCTTAAAGTGTACTTTCCTCATTCTCACCTCTATTTTTGTGGACCTTTTCCCTTTTCCCCTTTTTTTCTTGTTATCTGAATCTAACCCTGTGTCATATTCCAGAAACCTGACAATTATGTAATTTATTTCTCCTAATAATTCTCCTGAAATTATAATTAGTAGGATATCATAGTAGACTACTCTCCTCCTATTCAAGACTTTCTATAAGTACTGAGTAGTTACAGTGTAATTCCTCAGTTTGTAAATTAACATCAATTGGTCCTAATCCTATTCTTGTCTATCTCAGTCTCTATTTGATATTCCTAGGACTTCTGTTCTGACAACCTACTCCTATTCCAAAATAAGCAACTGACCTCATGACCAGAGACTGGGGTGCAACACATAAGTTAAAGCCAAGGCCGTTCATCAAAGTCATACTCTGCTCCAACATTTTTGTCCTGTTCACTGGAGCCTACTTTCTTAGGTTTTCCACCATTGCTAAGTACTATTTATTCTCCAAAATAGTACCATACATCTGTCCCAGAGTATAATTCTATTTATAACTCCTCCACTCTGTTATTTGTCTTCCCATATTTGACAGAATATACAAACTCACACTAGTTTCTGTTGTGCTATAGTTCTGATGTCTTGTCATTTTGTAGCTCCCTTTTCTGGGAATAATTCCATTTCTCTTGCTGACTGAACTATTGGTCGTTTAACATCTGGCCTCCCAAGGAGATCAATGCCTCCACTTGAGAGCACCTTGTACTCCAGTGTGCCTCTTGTTATCTCCACTTCCAGTAGACCCATTGGAATTCCATGATGTGGATCCTATGACTATCCCTCATATCAACAATGACCCAGACTAGGTTGATGCTCCTATTCCTATTCCTACCCCTGTCTTCCAAACTCCATCTCCTGTTGCTGACTGTAACCCTGTTAACAATTAGTTAGCTGAGGCTCTCTGACAATTATCAGAAAACCTTAACAGAGGACCAATACCAAAACCTCATCAATTGAAGACTTGTATTCTGGTCACCTTTGACAGCTCTGATCCTCACAAGCTCAATCATTTCCTGCTTCAATGTCGACTCTACTTCTGTGCCAATGCCCTGCAATTTCTCACCAATAAAGAAAAAATCAATTTTGCAATAACCTATCTCTCCAGTATAGCACAAGATTGGTTCAAAGTCACACTATAACAGAAAGACCTTGGCTATTTACAACCTTGGCTTTCTACTTGGCAGCTTTTGTGGACAAACTCTAGGTCCATTTCAGACTCTCAGACCTAGTAGAGGATGCTGCTAATCTCATCAACAACCTCCATATGAAGCCAGGAGATAAAATTACCACTTACAATGTGAAATTCATATAGTATGCAGCACAGTTGAACTGGGGTAATTTAGTTCTCTGCCATCGTTTCTATTAGGGGTTGCCAAATTGCCTTCAGGATCTGATAGCAAACTGGGAACAAGGCAAACCCACTTCTTTCCATGCCATGTACCAATTGGCAATCACCTTTGACAATTGCTACTGGGAACAAAACTGTGAATGAGAATGTTTCTAGAATACAGAAAAGGAGGTAGCAGATAGCCATAACCAAAAACAGGATAAGATGGCTCAGTACTCTACCTTCTCACAAAGCTCTGCTCCATCTTGTTCCCAGTCAACCACAAACCTGCCATAGACCATGCCCTCTCAGAATTTCTTGAAACCTCCTAGACTACCATCATTTTCCATCGCTAAATTGCCATCTTCATCTACTCTGCATGTTGAGCTCTCCGACAAACTAGGCAGAGATAGTAAATTAAATGGTAATAAGTGCAAGTGCTGTATTGATAATAATCTCTGCCTATATTGCAGATTGAAGGACCACAAGATAGATGGATGTCCTAGGAAACAACTGTTAAGGGCATGACTAACTACTCTAGAAAAACAAGAAACTTTGCCTTCTGAGAACCTCTTGGAAAACTAGAGTGTGGTCCCCAAGACTCAGCACAAACTAGGGGTCACATTGAACTTGTTTGTACAACTATGAGTCTAATGCATCTCAACATGTCTGTTCTTTCTGATCCCAACTCTCTTGTATATCCCTTGTTTCTTCTCTAGTAGGTACTCCAGACCATCTCTAGCCTATACCCATCCAAATACTAGTAGACTCCAGATCTACACATTGTTTCTTGGACTCAGCTTTTGCTTGTAAATATTCTCTGTCTACTATTGCTATTCCTCCTGTGGAACTATGCCTGTTTGATGGAATCTCAAATAATATTACCTCTGAGATAGTATTATTGCCTGTAAAATTCTCCTCCGGTGAATGCATGACTTTTGACTTCTATATTACTTTGCTTGATTCTTGTTGTTCTCTGGTCTTAGGTCATTCTTAGCTCACCTACTACAATCCATTGATTGACTGGGTTTCTGCATCAATATCTTTTTGACCACTATCTTTACTTCAAAATCTGGCTTTTATTCCTCCTGTTGAAACCTTGGTAAATCCTCCATTCTTTCTAGTAGAAAATCCTCTATAGTTCACTACATCTGAGATGTCCCCATCTAACACCAAGCAACCTCACATTGCAATTATCAATGTGCCAGCCCTACTTCAGGCCTCATGCCTCTCAGGCTCGACAACATTTTCCCTCCAATTCTGTTCCACAATGCAGGCCAAATCTACCACAATCTCTAAAAAAATCAACCTCTCTTCTGTTTTAGAGGAATACCATGAGTACACTAATGTTTTTAGCAAGTCCAAAGCAGAAACACTTGCTCTCTATTGCCCTTACAACCTATGGATTGAACTAGAGAAAGATTCCCATTCTTTGGTAGGAACTATCTACTCCTTGTCTAAATTCAAACAAGAAACATTAAAAGAATTCATTGATGAAAACCTCACTAATGGATTCATCTGTTTGATGTTGTTTTCTCATGGAGCCCCAGTTCTGTTCATAAAAAAGAAAGATGGTTCTCTCTAGATCTGTGTAAATTTCCATAGACTTAACAAAATCACAAAAAAAGACTGATACCTACTTCCTCTCATCTCCAACCTCCTAGATTCTCTCTGCAAGGCTTGCATTTACACCAAAATTGACCTCTGACATGCGTATCATCTGGTCCATATTGCTGAAGAGGATAAATAGAAAACTGCCTTCCAAACTCCCTATGGAGCTTTTAAATGGTCAGTAATGCCATTTGGATTAACTAATGCTCTAGTTGCCTTCCAACACTTCATGAACAATATGTTCTCTGACCTCCTTGATGTACACATAATAGTTTACTTGGATGACATCCTGATCTACTCCAATGATATCATGCAACACCAGAACTACATCAAAGAGATATTAAAATGACTCTGAAAATCAGGCTTGTATGCAAAGGCAGAAAAATACAAATTCCATTCAGACTCTATGGAGTATCTAGGCTATGTTCTATCACTATCTGGCTTAACTATGTCTGACGCTAAAGTGAAAACTATTTAAGAATGGCTGTAACCAAAGAAAATAAAGGATATCTAGTCTTTCTTAGGATTCACCAACTTCTACAGGTGTTTCATTTTCAATTATTTAGACATAGTCATACCACTCACTCATCTTACTAGAAAAGCTACTCTATGGAATTTTGATGACAAATGTAAAGTGGCATTTAATATCCTAAAACAAGCCTTCATCTTAGCACCTATCCTTATACTGTGAAGCCTGAAATATATTCAGGCCTAAAATTAAACAAATTTCATAACTTCATATCCCAAAGTCAGGACTAAGATAGAATCACCTACTAGGTAGCAGAAAAGGCACAGAGGACTTTGCTACCAAAAGCTAGTTACTTAGCTATATAGCAGTATATCTGGGGACATAAGGTTGCTACCACTAACAGGCTAATCACTTGAGAACCAGCAGAGTTGAGCCTGTAGCCCTATGGCATCATTGCTGAGAATAGCAGCTTAGTCAGAAGAAAGAAGTCTTATGTGAAAAAGTCTGAAAAAACACCTATCACAAGAAAACAAGACTGGTGGCCTGGCAGAAAATGAGAATAGCCATGGTATCACTTGATTAGTGATGGCTAACAATAGGAGCACATCAAAACTGATCTACTATGATTAGAAACAAAGGAGTAACAAAGAGTCTTAGGGAGCTATAGGAACAATATCCAAAACTCCTAAGGCAAGAAAGGAAAAAGTCAGGTCCTGAGTTGCTGAGATAAGTCAGAGGAAAAGGGAGATTGCCATGGGATCAGTGGTAGGTAACCCAGTAACTTGGCAAAGGTGAAGTAGACCTGGCAAAACTAATAGAAAATAATTAAGAAAAGACAAGGAGGTGCAGAATTCCCTATCACTATCAGAACAATTGTTGTAATAATAGATTATAACTAGGTTTATTATTTTCTCTATTTTTTTGTATATTTTTTTGTATTTCTCTAAACCTATAAAAACTCTACTTAGTAGGAAGAGAACAAGCAATCTTGGTTGCCTCTTTCCTCTATTTGGGTTTTCAAAGTGGAAATCTATTTTTAGAGTGATTAGATCAGTGATTAAGCTGCTTTGACTCAAGACTGAGTCAAACCAAAGGACAAGTGACTTAGCTACAGGAGCAATGTCATAGGAGTTCTAAGACAGAGTTTAGCATTGCTAGGGAGTTAAGTTATACAGGAAGGAGTCAAAGTCTCATATCTAATTATCTAGTCAAGAGTACTACTGTGAGGATAGTCTGATCACATAGCTAGGAAGTGCTATTGTAAGGACAACTTTAAAACAGGGCATTAGGATGACACCAGGTAAGCAGGACTCAGGCACAGGGCCAAGACAGTAGTCTAGAATCAAGTTTCAAGTTTTGAACATCATCACTACCATGGTACATTAGCAAAACTTTAATTTTATAACTTTCTTCCATCTTCAACTTCTGGATTCATTTCCCTATGAATTTGCATAAGAGACACTGTGCTGATACACAGTGTCAACTAGGGTGCTTTCCTTAGGAGATCACTTATCTTTATTTAAACTTTTATCTTTACCACTACCTAGACAGTAGTTGGGGAACTTCAATTTAAAAAGAAAACAGGAAAACCCCTAGCATTAACAGCCTCTTCAATGTGTAAGATCTCAAAAGCTGGATCAATTATTGAAAGAGCTGAAAATAGAAAGGGACTATGGGTCTTAGATAATAATCCTATTATGCCTGATCCTCATGTTGCACATGTTGTAAAGGTATCACTTTGTCAGTGAGCCAACTTCTGAGCCAGAATAAAGCCAACTACTCTTTATCAGCATTTGACAAAAAGAACTTGATAGAGTTTTTATTAGATTTTCTACACTACTTATATAACTACTACATGGTCTGTGCACTAGTTTCCCATGCCTATCATGTGACCTCATGTGATGTGACACTGTGACTTCCTGTCATGTGACTGTGATACTTATGATATAACACTTTCCCACACTCTCTTCTGTGTAGTAAGTCCAAGATAAAAGAAAAGAAAAGAAATATAAATAATGACTTAGTTGCTTTGCCAAGTCATAACACACTTAGTGTATAGTACAAATGACTTGGACATGTGATGACACATTCTGTTAAGAAGCTCCTTGAATTATTAATGGTAACAGGAATAGAACTTATAAATGATAGCATAAATCAAGTAGATGGTAAATGTATAGTATGCATAAAAGGAAAGACAACACAAAATATAATTTCTAAGAAATCTGATGTAGAAAATCCTAGGAGATTACACAGGATCTATTCTCACATTGTGTCAGGATAAAACCTACCAGGAGCAAAGATGAGGCTTCCAAAGTTCTAAAGGAGTGGATCACATGTTCCAAAATAGAAACAGGAGAAAAGGCTAATCTTCTGAGAACTGATAGAGGTAGCAAATACATGGGTACAGAATTTCAAGAATAGTTGAGGTCCAGAGGAATACATTATAAGGTAACAAATGCAAATACCCCACAGGAGAACAGGGTAGTAGAGTGCTTCAATAAGACCATCTTGGAAATAATGAGAACAATGATACATAAATCAGATTTACCCAGGAATTTGTAGCCATTTGCAGTACACTATACTCAAGAAATTGTGAACAGATTACCTATACAAGTATTATCTAAAAATGAAATACCATACAAAGCTTTCCACCTCAAGAAACCATTAGTAAGACATCTTCAAATCTTTGGATGCCAAGTATATGTCTATGTATCTGATAACAAATAAGAAAAGTTGGATGCCAAGATGGTAGAGAGTTATTTTATTGGCTTATCTCAAAATAGAAAGGGATACATGGTCAGTAATAGTCAAAATCCATTGAGGGTATATGTTTCTTGTGATGTGATGTTTGTTAAGACTCCACAGATCTCCAAATGTGTGTTAATTCAAATTGATGAAGAAGTACCCAAGTCTGATGAGATTCCCATAGATGTAAAAGGAAGCAATAGCAAGGTTAAGAACTTAGTTGCTAATGATAATACTGGAAATGGTAGTATTATAAAAACAACTATAGAGGACACACTTATTCAACTTTGCCAATCAACAAGAGTAAAATATGCTCCAACTCAAGATAACAATCTCTAGTACTCTTTGATGTTATATTTAAGATAGAAGGTACCTGGAGAGTTCAAGGAACCACAAAACATGGCACTTATAATAAAAGATCCAGTCACCTACAAGAAAGCAATGTCAATATCTGATGCTATTTACTAGAAGAAGGCATGTACTAAGAAGTTAGAAGAGTTTATTAGGCAGAATCTATTCAGCACTGTCCCTAGACCTGCAGGATACAAGGTAGTAGAGTGTCAATGGGTTTTCAAAATAAAACTTGATGAGAATGGGCAAATTGAGCACTACAAGGCATGACTTGTTGCCCAAGGATTCTCATAGATCCTTAGGATAGACTTTAATGAGATCTTTGCACCAGTCACATGTCACCAGATACTTTGAATACTTCTTGCATTGGCAAATTGTTACTATTAGTATATTCATCAGATGAATGTCAAATCTGCTTTCCTAAATAGGGACCTTGAGAACAAGATTTTCATAAGGATACCACTAGGAGTTGAGATGAAGAAAGGGCAAGTGTGGTTAATACATAAGATACTCTATGGTTTGAAGCAAGTATCTAGAAAATGGTATCTGAAGTTAAAGAGACAGCTAGAGGAACTAGGCTTTAAGAGAAGTGATGCCAACCATAGAGTTTTTATCAAAATCATTGATAGGAAGCTCTTTGTGATTGCTATTTATATTAATGACTTCCTTCTATTTTTGTCCAACATCAGTCACATTAGGACTGTCAAGGAAGACCTCAAGAGACACTTTAAAATAAAGGACCTTGAAAAAGCAAGTTGAATTCTGCAGATAAAGATAAAGAGGTCAGATATAATGTTAGAAGTAAGGATTCTGTCAATATCACAAGAGCAATGTGTCAAGACAATCCTGGAATAATATGGGATGACAAACAGTAATCCAGTCAAGGTCCTGATAATAGCAAATCTATAGCTACCAAGTTTGACAGAAGCTAAGATTAATATTACAGAATATTAGAGATATATTGGTTTTTTGATATATCTCATGATATGCACACAGCCAAATATTGCTTATACTGTTGGTATTCTCTCACATCATATTGTCTGTCTAGAAAATGTTCACATGTAAGCTGTCAAACATGTATTTTGGTATCTCAAAGCAATTAGTCACTTCAAGCTCAATTTTTGGGCTGATGATTTCATTACATCTTGCACAGAGGTTTATGTTGATTCAGACTAGGGTGGTAATTGCACAGACAGGAAGTCTGTCTCTAGTTATGTGGGATTGATTGATGGAGGGGCTGTGTTATAGGATTCTAGAAAGCAGACATTAGTGTTACTGTCAACTGTTGAGACAGAATTCATTACCACATTAATAGCTATCAAGGAAATTCTTTGGTATTGATCTTGATTTAGCTTACTTGACATGACATTAACAAGTCCTACTCCACTTCTTATTAACAATCAAGGTGCCCTGGATCTCATCAAGTCTGGACAAATTAATGATTGCACAAAACACATTGACATTAAATTCAGACATGTCTGTGATCAAGAGGATCAAGGGACAATCTCAAGTCAACATGTGGCTACACAAGAACAGATTGCAGACATTATGACAAAGCTGCTAGGTGCTGAGAAATTCTCATATTTTTGAGAAATGATTGGAGTACATATATGAGAGATCTTCAATAAGGAGAGATGTTGAATATGTTCTCTATGAACTATTATTTCGTCTCTTTTTCTGATTGATTAGTAAGCAATGAGTATGTCTGCCAACACAGACTTTCTTACACCTCAGTTCTGCACACTTCAGACTGAGGTAAATGTTTTTTTTATATATTATGCTGATGTAGTTAGACTTTATGTTCTAATAGGTACATCAATGAAATTAGTTTTGCATACTTCAGACTGAGACTTTGTGTTCTAATAGTAGTCCCTGGTAAAGCTCAGATCTAAGAGTATGTTGATGTGTCCTAGCCCAGTTGAGTTTCCTCTGCTCACAATTTGCCTATGCATCAACAACAAACTGCTGGAAGAGCTTTCCACCATAGAAGAAAGGTGGTTGAGGACTATCTCTGACATGAAGACTATAGGTATGATAGCATGTATTAGATACCACTTGTGAGTGAGCCTGTTCCTTCCCATCTCTTTGCCTTGTATTCTCCCCTTGTTCTCTTAGTTGAGCACCATGGATTGGAATTCTTGCATACCATCCATTCTCCTCCTTTGAAAATAACATGACATAATGGAGAGCAGTATATAAAGGACTATTCTGGCTGATCTGTTCAAGTTGTCCTCCTCTTGCCTGTAATACCACATCCCTATTATCCAATGCATGATGTACCCTTTCCTCAGGAATGATAACTGCAATTTCTTCAGCAGTAAGCAAATTGTGAGTTCTTTGATCCTGTTGTAAATTGACATGTAACCTAATTGTGACCTCCTGCTGTTCATCTGCTGGTTTCTCCTTGATAAG
>Ga0153983_1000224_pt1 | contig 14697 bp, 12 predicted proteins | sample TSGA067MetaG_FD_104693 | JGI IMG/M metagenome (GOLD analysis project Ga0153983, IMG submission 104693) | Attine ant fungus gardens microbial communities from Georgia, USA - TSGA067 MetaG | ecosystem: Host-associated > Fungi > Mycelium > Unclassified | place: USA: Georgia, Alexander Wildlife... | reverse complement strand
GATGGAGTATCAATTATTTTTATTACCCATAAGTTTGAAGATATGTACCGCCTTGCCAGCAGAGTCACTGTGTTCCGTGATTCACAGTACATAGGAAGCTGGGATGTGGATAAAATCTCTAACCAAAAACTAATCTCTGAAATGGTTGGACGGGAACTAAGTCAGATGTATCCGAAAAAAACAGCAGGGATAGGAAAAGTCGTTTTAGATGTAAAGAATATTTTTAAAGAGGGTTATTATAAAGACATTTCCTTTCAAGTGCGAAAAGGAGAGATACTTGCACTTACCGGTCTGGTAGGAGCGGGTCGTACGGAAGTATGTCAAAGTCTTTTTGGTATTATGAAACCGGACAGCGGATCGGTTGAACTAAATGGTAAAAAAACAGAAATTAACAGTCCCATTCATGCATTGAAATATGGTATCGGACTCTTGCCGGAAGACAGACAGCTGCAGGGCTTAATTAATGAACTCCCTATTTTTCAAAATGTATCTTCTGCTGCTCTTTTTAAATTTGCAAAAGGGAATATTTTAAATGAGGAAGAAGAAATCAGCAATGCAATTCGTTTGTGCCAAAAAATTCAGCTAAAAGCGAAAGATATCAGCGCACCTCCTTCTTCGTTATCAGGAGGAAATCAGCAAAAGGTAGTGTTTGCCAAATTATTGAGTTGTGATTTAAAGGTACTTATTTTAGACGAGCCCACGAAAGGTATTGATGTGGGTGCAAAATATTCCATTTATGAGATCATGAACGAATTGGCAGAAAGCGGCTATGCAATTATCATGGTTTCCTCAGAAATGCCTGAAGTATTAGGAATGGCAGATCGCATTGTGGTAATGAAATCCGGTCGGGTTACGGGAAGCTTCGGGACAGGTGAAGCAACGCAGGAAATGATTCTGGAAGCTTCATTAAAACAAAAGGAGGTCGTATCATGAACGGACAAAAAAAATCATTTCTAAAAAAATTGATCAGTTCCAGAAACATAGGTCTTTTAATCGGTTTTTTTATATTGCTTGTGGTAGCTGCGATTGTCACTCCCTCTATGTTTTCGGTGAATTCCATCCTTAGTATGCTGCAGAACAATGCGGTATATGCTTTACTTGCCGTAGGTATGATGATGGTTGTTATAACCGGCGGAATTGATTTGTCAATTGCATCGACATTAAGTCTGTCTGGAGTAGTGTGTTTTACTTTAATGAGCAAAAATATGGAGATTCCTACAATCGTCTGGGTATTGCTAAGCCTTTTAATCGGAGCAGCCTGTGGTGCATTAAACGGATTAATCGTCGGATATTTTAAGATGGTTCCCATGATTGCTACGCTGGGAACAATGTATATCTACCGGGGACTGGCATTTCTGGCTTCTGGCGGCAACTGGGGATTTCCGCATCAGTTTACGGACAGCTATCTGGCATTTGCCGCAGGAAAAACCCTTGGTCTATATAATATTTTATGGATTGTCATCCTTGTCTTTATACTGGCCGGTTTGTTTTTAGGGTATACTTCACCGGGAAGACGCATATATGCGATCGGCACCAATAAAGAATCTGCTAAAGTTGCCGGTATCAAAGAAGAACGGATAACCTTTATGGCTTTTACCATCTGTGGTATGTTGGCCGGTTTGGCTGGTATGTTGTATACTGCTAACTATGCGATCTGCTACTACGGGATGGCAGAAGGATATGAAATGATTGCTATTGCTATCTGTATTTTGGGCGGTGTCAGCATTACCGGAGGTCAGGGCAGAATCGATGGTGTTATTATCGGGTTTTTGCTGATGAGTGTAATTACCTATTTCATCAGTCTGCTGCCGGGATTAAGTGTATGGCAGGATGCCATCCAGGGCGGAATTATCATTGTCGCAGTAGCAATTAATCTCTTTACGAATTATTCGGCAAGAAAGAGGGTATTAAAGGAAAGGGGTGCTTTACTATAATGGAAAAAGATACAAAAGTACCTGTAAGAGACTTAAGAGTAAAAGAAAAATTTCAATTGTCCCGTTTTCTTGTGAGATGGGAAATGATTCTGGTATACATATTACTTGCACTTAATTTAGTACTTTTAATTACAAAAACCGATTTGTATTTAACCTTTGGTACTGTTCAATCCATTATCCAATCCGGTATGGATCTGTCACCCCTGGTGCTAGGTATGATTTTTGTGCTGATGCTGGGAGATATTGATGTATCCGTGGCATCAATCATGATTTTTGCCTCTATGGTAACCGGATTGGCGATGGATGCGGGCATCCCCATGATTCTCTGTGTACTGCTGGGGATTCTTGCAGGTGTTGCCTGCGGTGCTTTTAACGGAGCACTAATCGCATATGCCAAAATGCCTGCGGTTATAGTAACTATTTCAACCTCTATGTTGTTTCGGGGAATCGTAAAAATTATACTAGATGTGAATGTACTGAAAAATTTCCCCGGATTTTACAGAGCATTAGCTTGGACGAACCTGTTTGGCATTCCAATTTCTTTGATTTGCTTTTTGCTGATAGCCGTAATTTTTATAATTGTTCTTCACAAATCTACGTTTGGACGTAAATTGTATATGATTGGAAATAACTCGACATGTTCTTCTTATTCAGGTGTCAGTGTTGAAAAAACGAAAATGCTTGTATTTATTCTGATGGGATTTATGTGCGGGGTTGCCTCTGTCTTTTTTGTAGGACGAATGGGCGGAGGAGTTAGTTCAACCATGGGTACAGGATATGAACTGGATGCCATTGCTATTTGTGTATTGGGAGGAATTTCTACTAATGGAGGGAAGGGCAGGGTTTATGGGCCGATCATCGCCACTCTTATTATGGCTTTCTTAACTTATACGCTGGGTCTTATGGGAGTGGATGCGAATTCCAGAAAGATTTTAATCGGTATTATTTTGATTGTTGCCGTATTGATTCCCAATATCAAAATGCGTCGAAAAAATAAGTCGGCATAAGGCATGCCTTAGTGTCTTAGATGATTTATTATAAAATTAAACAAAAAAGGAAAAAGGAGGATGCAACATATGACAAAGTTCAAAAAACTGCTTGCCCTTGGTATTTCCATGACCATGTTCGCAGGTACACTAATGGGGTGTAATGCCACCAGCACTACAACATCTACAGATGCTGCAAATGAGACAGCTGAGGATTCAGGATCAGCTGCAGATTCAGGAAGTTCTGATTCTTTAGAAGGGGCACATGTATTCGTGTTCAAATCGACCGGAAATTCCTTTGGGGATTTAATGTTTGAAGGATTTAGTGAATATATGGAAAGTAAAGGAGAAACAGCTGTCTACAAAAGTCCTGCTGAGACCACGGTAGCTGCGCAGGTTCAGCTGCTTGATGAATTAATTACACAAAAGGTCGCCTCCATAACAATTTCGACAAACGGTGACACTGGTTATGATGAGGTGTTTCAAAAAGCAAAAGATGCAGGGATTCCGATTACGTCAATTGATTCGGAGGCAAATGTAGAATATCGTGTGACTCACATTAATCAGGCTGACACCCAGGATATTGGTTCTTACCTGATACATGCTGCCGTCTTGATTACATTAGGTGTTGATTATCCCGAAGACGGTGATATGAAAGCGGCAATAGAATCAGAACTGGCAGATTATTCCGGTGATGAAATGGTTCTCGGTGTCTTATCTGCCTCCATTGATACACCTGTACAGAACAGCTGGATTGCAGCCATGGAAGCAGAGCTGGAAGATCCTTGCTATTCAGGCAAGGTCAGTCCCGAGCTGGATATTAAATACGGAAACGATGACTTGACAGAATCAACTACACAGGCACAGGCATTTATTGCAGAAGATAAAGTAGATTGTATTATATCCCCGACTACGGTTGGTATTGCTGCTGCCGGTCAGAGTTTAAAATCTGCTGATAGTGGTATTCATCTGACCGGATTGGGTCTGCCGTCAGAAATGCAGTCTTTCATGCCTTCCGGACCTGATGATGATGCTTTTAAGGCTGTTTGCCCGTATATGATGCTTTGGGATGTTATTCACTTAGGTGCCGTTGCCGGTGCTTCTACGCTGGCAACAGTGGATGGATCTTTTGATGGTTCTGCCGGTTCTTCTTTTGAAATGGATGCGTTCAGAGACTATGAGGCAACTACTTATGAAGCCTATGATGATGGTAATGGTGGTACGGCAGTGTTAGCCGGCACTCCTTATGTGTTCCATAAAGGCAATATTGCTGATTGGGTAGATGTATTATGATCCGAAAGGCATTCATAATGCGCCTTTATCCGGGGCAGGAGGCGGAATATAAAAAACGGCATGATGCACTGTGGCCGGAGATGAAAAAAATGATACAGGAATATGGGGGCAGCAATTATTCTATTTTTCTTGACCGTAAGACAAACATACTTTATGGTTACATAGAGTTGAAAAGTCTTGGACTATGGGGTAAAAGTGCTGAAACACAAATTTGCAGAAAATGGTGGGATTATATGGCTGATCTTATGGAAACCAATGAAGATAACAGTCCGGTTAGTATCGATTTAGAAGAAGTATTCCACCTGGATTAAAAAGAAAAACAAATAGTAAATATTTTATTTAGGCTGCTGCGGAATGAACTGAGTAAATCAGGGGATGATGCAGCAGCCTTGCTTTAGGAAAATAATGTCGATTGCCAGCGTTGCTGTTTACAGAATCAAGTGCTATACTTATTTTATATAAATACAGAGGGGTGATTGTGGAATGCAGCAAAAGCTATATAGTCTGTTAATAGTGGATGATGAAGCATTAATACGCAGTGCCATAGCTGGAATTATCGACTGGCAGAGTCTTGGATTTTCTGATATCTACGAAGCGGAAGACGGCAATGAAGCGCTTTCCGTCTGCAGAATGCAAAAAATTGATCTGGTATTAACGGATATCGTCATGCCGTTTATGGATGGCCTGGAATTATCCAGGATATTGAAAAGGGAATTCCCGGAAATCCATATTGTAATTTTAACCGGACATGAAGATTTTGAATATGCAAAACAATCGATTCATTATGGAGTGAAAAATTATATTTTAAAGCCCATCGGTGCAAAATCTCTTTATAAGGAAATGGAAGAAATTTGCCAGTCCCTGCATATGGATAAAACACAAAAACAGTATATTTCCAGAATGAAAAGGCGGCTGCATGAAAGCATTCCTGCCCTGCGGGAAAAGTTTTTATATTCTTTAGTGTGTACTTCCTGGCACTATCAAAGGGAGAATGAGCAACGGATACAAATGCTGGAAATACCGCTTCATTCGAAACAATACATAGTAGGAATCGTAGAAGCTGATATGTCATCTGTAGAAACGGAAGATATGGAGTTGTTTTTATTTATAGTAAAAAACATATGCTTCGATACGGTTGGGAATCAACACTATGCATTTGATGATAATTATCGGACTGTGATCATCTATAGTCTGGATCAATATGGGGATGACTGGTACAATATTGTTTATGATACGATGGAAGTAATTATCAAAGCAATACAGAATACATTAAAAATCCAGTCTGTTGGAGCGTTGGGAAGTGCAGTTGGAGAAATTAAGGATCTGCATCAGTCGTATCGTGAAGCCGACACCGCTTTGGAATGCCGTTATCGCCTGGGGTATGATCAAGTTTTTGATATTTCGGATCTGGATTATGTGGAGAAAGTATTTTTGTATCCGGATGAGGAAATTAAACAATTTATTTACAGTATGAAATTTTTAACGCCTGAAGAAATAAAAGTGTCAATGGAGCGTATCAATCAGATATGTATGCATAACAGAGCTCTGTCAATTACAAATATCAAAATGATTTTTTTTGAATTGTTAAATGCAATTTTTAAAGAATTGTCCGCTATAGCAGATGTTAAGCAAGAACTTTGGGAACAGGGGCTGGCACTCTATCAATCCATGAGCAGAAAATATACTATAAAACAATTTAAAAAAGGTCTGCTGGCATTTGCCTTTCAAGTGTCAGAAGTATTACAAGAAGTACAATCCAGCAGCAGTCAAAAATTAGTACATTCAGCGCAGGAGTTTATAAATCAAAATTATATGAATACGGAACTTTCACTTTCTGTTGTTGCAGAGCATGTGGGTGTCAGTACCGGCTATTTAAGCGGATTGTTTAAAAGAGAAACAAACATGCATTTTGTGGAATATCTAACTCATCTGCGGATGGAAAGGGCAATGGAGATGATATGCAGAACCGATAAGAAAAATTATGAAATAGCAGAAGAAACAGGGTTTTCTAATCCTCACTATTTTAGTATTTCTTTTAAAAAATACAGCGGGATGTCTCCCAGTGAATACCGCATTCATCTAAAGACAGGTAATAGCTGATGAATAAAAGAAAAGCTGCTCTTTGCAAAAAAATTAAAAATGTTTTTATCAATATGGGGATTAAGAACAGAGCCTTTTTATATGTTGGCCTGCTTCTTGTGCTTTCTATAATGCTTGCTGTCGGTGTGTTTTCTGTAGTGTTTCGCCAAACGGCATTGGAGGATAATGCTGAATATTCAAGGAAACGGCTGGAAAATTTGAGTACACATCTGGAATCGTATTTCGACGAAATATCTGCAATTGCAAATGAAACAAATTATAACTATTATCTGCAGAATTATCTGGCAAACATCAGTGAAGAAGATGAAAATATCGTAAACCTTCAAAAGGGCGGAAGCGTACGAAACTATGAGATGAGTACAAAAATCTTTAATTACGCATTGAACAATCGTACGGATGTCTCATCTATTATGGTATTTGGAAAGAAAAAAATGCTGCTGTATAAAAGCTTATATTCTTATCAAAACTATGTGAAGGATTACAGCGAATATGAATGGTATCAAAAAGCAGTGGAAAACCCCAGACAATCTATTATAACAGGACCCCAGGTACACGAATTTCTTATGGGCAATACGGAGCAGACAATTTCACTTAGCAGAATGATTAACAGCTCTGAGAACGGTTCTTTTGCAGGAGTGATAGTAATTGATATGAATCTTAATCAAATTGAGGAAATATGCGATTCTTCTGATATGATAGAACATGGAAGCTTGTGCATTTTAAATGGAAACGGAGAACTGGTTTATAAAACAGAGTCTGCAGATGAAAATTACGACTTGTCAAAGGAAGAAACCTTAAAAGAACTGCGGCAGACAATCAATACGGAGGAGGATGTGGAAAAGTTTGTTGCACTAGGCGACGGGGAATATCAGATCGGCAGGGAAAAAATGAATGCAGCAGGGTGGACTCTGATTTCCATTATACCGAAACAATCTATTATGCAGTCTATCCATACTACGGTGCTGTATCTTGCATTAACAGGAATATTACTCAACATTGTAATAGTATTGGCACTGAATTCTATACTAAATAAAGTAGTACAGCCTATTTCATTGCTAAAAAAGAGTATGGATGAAGCAGAGGCTGAGAATTTAAAAGTCCGGGTATCCGTTGCCGGACGAGATGAAATCGGAATGCTGGCCAAAAGCTATAATAAAATGATGGAGCGGATTGAATATTTGATGAATCAGGTAGTGCGGGAACAGGAAGAAAAACGAAAATTTGAACTTCAGGCGCTTCAGGCACAAATCAATCCTCACTTTTTATATAATACGCTGGATTCTATCATCTGGATGGCTGAAACAAAAAATGACAAAGTGGTTCCGATGACAGAAGCACTGGCAAAATTATTCCGACTTTCATTAAATAAAGGAAATGAATTCATAACATTAGGGCAGGAAATGGAGCACGTTCAGAACTATTTATTAATTCAAAGCATGCGTTACACGGATAAATTTGATTATGAAATTATGATTGCAGAAGAATTACGCAGCTGCCGAACAATCAAATTGTTGGTACAGCCTATTGTTGAGAATTGTATTTATCATGGCATCAAAAAACAAAAGGGAAAGGGAAAGATTCAAGTTTTCACCTATAAAGAAGATGGGAACATATACATAGAGGTTATAGATGACGGCATTGGAATGACAGAGGAAATGTGTATTCATGTTTTGGATAGAAACACGAAGGCAGAAAAAAGGATGGGATCCGGCATGGGGGTATGGAATGTAAATGAACGAATCAAATTGTATTTTGGAGAAATATATGGACTGACTTTTGAAAGCAAAGCAGGAAAGGGAACAAAAGTAACCATTTGTCTGCCTGTCTTGCCAAAAACGGAAACGGAAAGGAGCTGAGAATGATAAAAGCAGGGAAAACAGGCTTGCCTTTTTTTATATCACTGATGATTCTCATTTTTTTTCAGGGATGCAGCAATAACAACATAAGTAAAAATGACGATAGCATGCAGGAAGATTCGAGCCGGATTGTAATAGGTGCTTCTTTAGCGTCAGAAGATTCTTCTTACTTGTCTGTTGTGAGTGAGTATATGAAACAGGCCGCCGAGGAATCCGGTGTAGAGCTGATTCTAAAAGATGCGAAATGGAATGCGCAGATACAGGCAGACCAATTAGAAGGGTTTATCGCCAAACAGGTGGATGCAGTTATTTTGTGCCCAGTCAATTCAAAATCAATGCTGGTTCCATTGAAAAAAGTGCAGCAGGCAGGAATCCCGGTTATAAATTTAAATATGCGGGTGGATGCAGTATCCTCTCTTTATACGGACACTTATGTAGGCGCAAGCAATTCGGAAGAAGGGGCATTAGCGGCCGATCTGATCGTTCAAATGCTTGGTGAAGAAGGGGGAGAAGTTGCGATTATAGAAGGAGCGCCGGGAAGCGATGCCCAAATCTACAGAACCCAGACATTTGTAGAACAATTAGCGGCCACTCCTCAAATTACGATTGCCGGCATAGGAAACGGAGAATGGAAGCGGGAAAAGGCAGAATTGACAGCCCTGGACTTAATACGAAAAAATCAGGATCTAAAAGCTATCTATTGTCACGATAGTAATATGGCGATGGGAGTGATTCGGGTAATTGAGGAGAAGGGTTTAAAGGAAGAGATCCAGGTAATAGGAATCAGTGAAATGCCGGAATATATAGATGCTGTCCGGGATGAGCGGATGTACGGCTTTATCTCACAGCCGGCAGAATACGAAGGAGTCACAAGTGTAGAAAAAGCGGTGGAAGCGGCAGAAGGACAGTTGCTGCGGCCATGGTATAAGGATCCCATACAAATCATAACGAAAGAAAATGTAGATTCCTTTTCATCTTCATAGATAATAGTAAATATAAAAAATTCGACCAATCCGATGAAAATATTGAATTTCTATTTTCATCGGATTGTTTTATATTCAAAAGGTAAAAGTAAAATGAATAATCAAGGAGGAGATGTAATGAAAAGAAAAATGTTATGTACATTACTTAGTGGAATACTTATGGTTAGTCTTTTAGCAGGGTGTCAGGAAAAGGATAACAGCAGTGCCGAAGAAACATCCGCAACGGCAGACAAATCTGCAAATGAAGAAACTACAGCAGAAAATGAAGAAACGTCGGATAGCGAGGACATCACAATCGGATCAGTTATCATGAATACATCCGGTGAATGGTTTGCTGAGGTAATCGCAGGCCAGGAAGCGGCGGCAGATGATTTAGGTGTTAAGATCAGCATTGTCAGCTCTGATAATGAAGTGTCAAAAGAATCGGACAATGTGTCAACATTTGTATCCCAACAGGTAGATGCGCTTTGCATCTCCCCTCTTTCCGCTGATGCATCAGTGGCAGCAATAGAAAGCACCAAGGACACAGGCATACCGGTAGTCAATTGGAATACGACTGTCAATACGGAAACGGAAGGATTTGTAGGCGTATCAAACTATGATTTGGGAGGCACAACCGGGGAATATGTTGCCGAATATGTTGCCAAAAACTTTCCGGATGGCTGCAAGATGGCTATTATAGGGAACAGCAGTTATGAGGTCGGAGTAGAAAGATGCAATGGATTCAAAGAGAAAATTCAGGATATTAACGGCTTGGAAGTAGTCGCTGAACAAGATGCAGAACTACAGGAAGAAGGTATGGATATTACCGAACAGCTCTTGACGGCTCACCCGGATATAGAGCTGATCTGGGCATGGAATCAGACTTCTTTGTTAGGCTGCGTAGCAGCCCTTCAAAATGCAGGCAACAGTGATATTGTTGTTATGGGGACGGATATGAGTGTAGATCTTGCAAAGGATATGCAAAGTGAGGAAGTGAAGCTACAGGCAATTACTACACAAATGCCTTATGATATCGGATATCAGGCCGTAGAAAATGCAGTAAAAGCAGCAAAAGGAGAAACTATAGAAAAAGAAATTCTGATTCCGGTAAAAATCTATACAAGAGAAAATCCGGATGAAATACAGACATATATTGACGAACATAAGGATTTGGCAGATTAACAGAAAGCTATGCGAAAAAGAAGGTGGATGCAGTGAATGATACAATCCTGAAGGTTTGTGATGTAACGAAAAAATTCGGCGGAATTACTGCCCTGGAAAATGCCTGTCTGGAAGTAAAAAAAGGCGAGATTCACGCTTTGGTCGGTGCGAACGGAGCCGGAAAAAGCACTTTAATCAAAATTGTTACCGGAGCTTATTCCAATGAAGAAGGGAAAATATTTCTGGAAGGGAAAGAACTCCATATAAAATCTACCTTTGCGGCCAGAGCTTTAGGAATCAGTGCGGTATACCAGGAATTTAGTCTGATTAATACAGTATCAGTAGCAGAAAATATTTATATGGGAAAACTTCTGAAAAAGAAATTGGGACCGCTGCAAAAAGTAGACTGGAAAAAAATCAATTCGGAAGCACAGAAAATTTTAGATTTATTAGAAAGTGATATTACGCCGGAAACACTTGTAGGAGAACTAAGTGTGGCACAAAAGCAAATGATAGAGATTGCAAAAGCTTTATCCAATGACCTGAAGGTTTTGATCATGGATGAACCTACCGCCTCCTTGTCGGATAATGACATAGAGAGTATGTTCGGGATTATACGTGATCTGAAAAAGAAAGGGATCAGTATCATCTATGTATCCCACCGATTAGAGGAGCTCCCCGCTATTTGTGACCGAATATCGATATACAGGGATGGCAGGTATATTAAAACGTTGGATATTAAGGAAGCATCCAAGCCCATAATTATCGAGAATATGGTGGGTAAAAATATGACCAGCACAAAACAATCTGCGTCTGTGACAAATCAGGTGCTATTGGATGTGAAACATTTTTCTTCCGGAAAGAAATTCCAAAATATAAATCTCACTCTGCATAAAGGAGAGATATTAGGTATTGCCGGACTTGCAGGAGCAGGAAGGACAGAATTTGTAAGAGCCCTGTTTGGAGCAGACCGCAAAGACGGCGGCATAGTATTAGTTGAAGGTAAGGAGATACATATTAAATCTCCCGCAGATGCAAAAAGAGCCGGTATTGGTTTTGTAACAGAAGACAGGAAAGAAGAAGGTCTGATATTGAATATGAATCTGCATACGAATGTAGGGATGACAATCCTTAACAGATTAATGAGAAGATTCAGACTGGATTTACGTAAAGAAGAAGAACTAACTGATGAATACATACAGACATTGAGTATTAAGTGCCGGGACAGCAGGCAGACGGTCAAAGATTTAAGCGGTGGTAATCAGCAGAAGGTTGTAATCGCAAAATGGCTGGTCACAGAACCGAAAATTCTTATCATGGATGAACCAACCAGAGGCATTGATGTGGCCTCCAAAAATCAGATATACTCTTTGATGAATGAATTAGCAGCACAGGGTATCGGTATTATAATGATTTCGTCGGAACTGCCTGAAATATTACAGGTATCAAACAGAATTATAGTTTTCGCTTCCGGCAAGGTAACGGGTAAGCTGGAGAATAAAGATCTGACACAGGAAACCCTGCTGGATTATGCGACAAGGTTGGAGGAAAGGACATGAAAAGAAGACAAATGACAGCAAAAGAGTTTGTGATCAGGTACATTATGTATTTGGTGCTGATTGTTATGTGTGTAGTTTTGGCAATTGCCAATGACAAATTTCTTACGGCAGATAATTTGTTATCAATTGTAAAACAAATATCGATACAATCCATCGTAGCAATTGGTATGACTATGATTATTATAACAGGAAACATTGATTTAAGCGTGGGATCCATCGTTGCCTTTTCATCAGTGAGTGCGGCTATGATGATGAATGCCGGAATTCCGGTTGTGCCGGCAATGATTTTGACCATCTTGATTGGCGGGGTATTAGGGCTTATTTCCGGTGGAGTCACTGCTAAATTAAAGCTTCATTCTTTTTTGGTGACGTTGGCACTGATGCAGACGATTCGCGGATTGGCTCAAACAATGACAGGAGGATATCCGATCTCCGGATTTGACAGCTCTTTTGGGAAAATAGCATCAGGTACAATTGGTCCGATTCCCTATCTGGTCATATATATGGTGATTTTTTATGCAGTCTTTATTTATATTATGAAGTATACTGCATTTGGCCGTTCCGTATATGCCATTGGTGGAAATGAGGAATCTGCAAGGCTTTCCGGAATCCATGTGGAATGGATAAAGACTATCGTATTTGTAATATCCTCTATGCTGTGCGGTGTTGCAGGATTATTGCTGACTGCAAAAGTACGTTCCGGTGATCCTACCTGTGCAAATGGATGGGAAATGGATACGATTGCCGGAGCAATCATTGGGGGAACTAATATGATGGGTGGGGAAGGAAAGCTTGGCGGAACCATTATTGGCTTGTTGTTTGTTGGCATATTAAGCAACGGGATGGTACTGATAGGTGTCAATGCTTATATGCAAAGTGTTATCAAAGGGCTGGTTATTTTTCTGGCTGTCATATTAAACAGTATTCAAAAACGAAGCAAAGTATGAGAAAAGGAGTTTTTTTATGAATAGTATCGAACGTTTTTATGCAACTATTGAAAGAAGACCAGTGGATCGCCCAGCTTCCTGGTTAGGTATGCCGGATCACAAAGCGATTCCCGGATTATGCAGAGAATATCATGTGAAATCCTACCATGACTTGAAACTGGCTTGTGGTGAAGACTTGTATTCTGTAGAAGTACCCTACCAATCAGAAACAGCATCAGCCATTTACGCAGCTTTTGATTGGTACAGAAATGGGAGCAATGTAGATGCTGAGCACCGTACCTTAACTGCTGACGGATGCTTTAAGGATGCGGAAGAAATAGAAGATCTGGATTTTTTTGAATGGCCGGATCCGGCAAACTATATTGACACTGAGGAATGCCGACGCCGCTTAAAAGAGGCGCCTGAAGATAAAGCCCTGATCGGAATTATGTGGTCTGCTCATTTCCAGGACACCTGTGCAGCTTTCGGAATGCAGACCTGTATGATGAATATGATGGCCAATCCGAAAATCGTACATGCGGTTAACAACAAAACAATTGATTTTTATTTAAAAGCAAATGAAATCTTTTATGAAGCGACCAAAGGAAAACTCCATGCTGTATTAATCGGTAATGATGTGGGCAGCCAGAGGGGCTTGATGATCAGTCCGGCTGGTGTTGAAGAATTTGTGGAATCGGGAGCACGACAGCTGGCAGAGCAGGCTCACAGTTATGGGCTGAAAGTGATTTATCACTCCTGTGGTTCTATCATACCGGCTATTCCCAGTCTGATTCGTGCGGGAGTAGATGCCATCCATCCCATTCAGGCATTGGCTGCAGAGATGGATCCGGCAAACTTAAAAGAAAAATTTGGCAATCAGGTTTCTTTCTGCGGAGGTGTGGATACTCAGGATTTACTGGTAAATGGAACAACAAAAGATGTAAAAAACAAGGTAAAAGAACTTAGATCCTATTTCCCTACCGGATTAATTATATCACCCAGTCATGAGGCAATTATGGAGGATATCCCGCCTGCCAATATCAAAGCGTTGTTTGATGAATCAAAAGTAATATATAAGGAGTGACAGTTATGAAAAGAATAGGAGAAATCATCAAAATCCATCCGGATATGTTGGAAGCTTATAAATACTACCATGCAAATCCCTGGCCTGAAATTAATGAAATGATTAAAAATTGTAATATTCAAAATTATTCTATTTTTCACTGGGGAGAGTTTTTGTTTGCATATTATGAATATATAGGGGAGAATTTTGAAGAGGATATGAAAAAAATGGCGGCTGATCCTAAGACACAGGAGTGGTGGGATTTGGTGAAACCATTGCAAAATCCGTTCGAAGAGAGAAGGGAAGGAGAGTGGTGGGCAGGGATGGAAGAGGTTTATCACCTGGATTGAAAAGTTGATAGTGCCTTCACTTGAAAGAACTATATGGGTTCTCATCAAGTGAAGGTATTTTTAACCGGGGTTACAAAAGGAGCCGAACCGTTTGGCCTGTTTCTGAAATACCCAGGAAAAGACAGGATCGGGGACTATAAAAAAGAGGTTCTGCACTCCCTGCAGGAGAAAGGAATCCTGGATCAGAAGCAGAAGTTCACAAGGGAAGGCATCGCCCTGCTGCTGCTCTGGGAGGCATACCGCAGCTGTAAGAAGCATTTGATCCTGAACCACCTGTATCTTGCCGTATGCCCAAACAGAAGGGTGATCGGCATCGGGAAACAGGGAGAAGACTATGAACTTTTTTCCGCAGACAGCGCCGCCGTGCTGACGGCCCTGTTAAAGAAGTATGAATTTCTAAGAACGGGCGAAACGAAAGAGCACCATCCTCCGGGGAAACTCCCCTGTGAGAAACTCCCGTATGGCGACTGGGTCAAAGAACTGGAGGACTGCCGGGAAAACCTC
>Ga0153983_1000223_pt1 | contig 14714 bp, 11 predicted proteins | sample TSGA067MetaG_FD_104693 | JGI IMG/M metagenome (GOLD analysis project Ga0153983, IMG submission 104693) | Attine ant fungus gardens microbial communities from Georgia, USA - TSGA067 MetaG | ecosystem: Host-associated > Fungi > Mycelium > Unclassified | place: USA: Georgia, Alexander Wildlife... | reverse complement strand
ATTATTCCTAAGCCTGGTAAACCAGCTTATGACACTCCCAAGGCCTTTCAACCCATTGTCCTGCTCAACACCCTTGGCAAGCTCATTGAGAAGATGATTGCTAGGTGACTCCAGTGTGATGCTATCAAGCACAGTGTCCTCCATCCCAACCAACTTGGTGGCATCGCTTAGAGGTCTACTGAAGATGCTGGTCTCTTTTTCACTTACGCTCTGGCTGGACCAAGGGCCTCAAGACTAGTGTAGTCGTCTTTGACATTGCACAGTTCTTCTCTCGAGGTTTCCTTCCTTTACAAAAGTAACTTCTTTATCGGTCCTGTGTTGTTTCTATTGCCACTTATGGCTTTCAACTCTAGTACTTTTCTGGAGCTCCTACCAAGGCATAGGTCTCTCTTCTGGCAACTATGCAATGCAAGGCTGCTTTCTGGATTCTAGGTGCCTTTCGTACCTCTTCAACTGGTGGAATTGAGGCTCTGGCAGGTCTCATTCCTATTCATCTCTATCTCAAAAAGCTGGCCAAGCGCTTATGTCTTAGGGCTGCTATGCTTCCTTCTCAGCATGCACTACTCTCTCTTCTTAGTGCCCGCAACTCCAAGAATGCTCATTCCTATCCACAGTCCCTTGCTCTTCTCACTGATGCACAGAGTGCTTGGTTGAGGAGCCCTCTTCTTAATACTGAAGTGTCACTTTTTAATCTTACAGAATGCTTCGACTCACTCCACCCTGAGATACGCCCAGGATGTAGGTTGTTGGACAACTTTTCTGATTATGTCTCTTTCCATTCCTGTGACTGCTCCAATGGGTGCACTCGCAAACTCTAGTTCAGTGCCCTTGACTGACTTTGTCATGAAGCCTCCTCTGATCTATCAACACTTATAGTCGCCACTGATGCAAGTGTCATTCTTCCCAGGAACATGCAGGCTGTTTCAGTTGCCTACTTTTGGAGACTAGGAAAACAGGTATCATTATCCAAGGCACCTGTAGGACAAGTCACAGCTCTAGATACAGAGTTGTTTGCTATTCGACTTAGTATTGTTAAGGCCACTTCCTTTGATGTCAAGCACATTGTTATCATCACTAATTCTCTTACTGCAGCTAGGAGAGCAGTTAACGCTTCTGTTCACTCAGGCCAGGCCTACTCCTTTGCTATTGTCCAAGCCCTTAGGGATTTCTTTACTAATCACCCTGATCACTCTATTCACTTCTGGGACTGCCCAAGCAAGGCTCAGTGGTCCCTTCACTTCTTGGCATATGAAGATGCTACCAGTACCAAGATCACTGCTAGACGCTATCCAGCTACTTTACTTGATGCTTTTTGATCCAAGAGCACTGCTGCTTGCCTCGATGCATAGAGAACGTCCTTTGCTCATCCTTCATCTCAGGGTCATCACTTCCTCCCTCTCAAAGATGGTACTAAGAACCTTCTCCAGCCCTCCTATGCTAAAGGTGGGGGCTAGCTTCCATTTATTGGTGAGTCAGTCACCTTGTGTGCCAGGGTAACTCAAGCCATCCTTAGCCATGCTTCCATTGGGGAGTTCAGATAGCGCTTTTTCCCTACAGAGTGTACCCAGTGTCTGTGTGGCCATTGCCAGGTGGAAACACATTGACACATCTTTGCCAACTGCCACCGGTTTGCCTATTTTCCCTTGACTGACTTAGTGCTAACTGTCAAAGACTTTGTCAAGTTCCTGAAAGAACACCCTAGTGCCTTTGCCTTCCCTTCTTAGGATCACCCATTCTCCAAGCCCCCTGAGCCTCCATGAGTATCTCACTTGGTTTCTTTTTTTTGTGCTGTAGATAGTTTCTCAGTCTCATCTCTCAGTTTCATTTGACTCTGTATTCTAGATATGATAGGTCTCTTGACTTGGACGTGTTATTCGAAGGTTGGTTACGAGCAACCTATATCTAGTTCTCTCTCCTCTTAGGTTAGATTTCTTCTTTGATACTAATAGTGTCTTTTGCCTGTGATAGGACAACCTGGTCCTTGAGGCCCATGTAGGCTACTTGTTGTAGATAGTCTGCCATGGACTGTGATTGAGCACTGCATTATAAATTTTTGAACAAAAAAAAAAAAAAAAAGGTGAAAAGAAGTTGTAAAGTTAAAGTTCTACTGATGTCTCATGGTAGCAGTGAAGTTCAAAATTCAATTCTCGATTCTAGACTACTATGTTAGCCCTATGCCTGAGTCCTGCCTACCTGGTATTACTTTAATACCCTGTTTCAAAGTTGTCCTCACAGTAGCACTCTCTGGCTATGTGATTAGACTATTCTCACAGTAGTACTCTTGACTATGTGATCAGATATAAGACTTTGAATTCTTCCTGTATAACTTGACTTCTTAGCAATACTAAACTCTGTCTTAGAGCTCCTATAATGTTACCTCTGTAGCTGAGTCACTTGTTGTCATGAGTCACCTTGACTATGACTAAGAAATATGACATGGACTAGAATCAAACTCTAGACTGATAGGGACTTGTAGAATAAATAGAGACAAATAGTGCAAGAATGTATAAGTAGTGTAGCAAAATGAAGCAAGAACTCTATTGAGTTCTCTTCTAACCTTGAAGAGCTCTCTTGATCCTAACCCAGGATTAAGATCTTAAGTCAGTTGCTGATACTTGTCCTGTAGTCTCTTTGGTTTGACTCAGTCTTAAGCAACTTAATCACTGATCTAATTACTCTAAAAATATATTTTCACTTTGAAAACCCAAATAGAGGAAAGAGGCAACCAAAATTGCTTGTCTTCTTTTTACTAAATGGGGTTTTTTATAGGTTTAGAAAAATACAAAAGAAATATACAAAAAAATAGAGAAAATAATAAACCTAGTCATAATCTATTATTACAATGATCGTTCCGGTAATGATAGAGAATCCCACACTTTCTTGTCTTTTCTCAATTATTTCCTAGTTTTGCTAGGTCTACTCCACCCTTGCCAAGTTACTAGGTTGCCTACTACTGATCCTATAGTAATCTCCCCCTCTCTTTGGCTTATCTCAGTGACTTGGGACCTGACTTTTTCCTTTCTTGCCTAGGGAGTTTCAAAAGTTGTTTCTACTACTCTCTGAGACTCTTTGTTACTTCTTTATTTCTGATCATAGTAGATCAGTTTTTGATACACTCCTATTCTTAGCCATTACTGATCAAGTGATGTTATAGCTATTTTTATTTCCTACCAGACCACTAGTTCTATTCCTTGTGATGGGCATCTCTCTAGACTTTTTCATATAAGACTTTCTTTCCCTAACTAAGCTGCTTTTCTTGGCAATAATACCATAAGATCACAGACTCAACTCTACTGGTTTTTGAGTGATTAGCCTATTAGTGGTAGTGACCTTATGTTCCCAGGTATACTGCTATGTAGTTAAATAGCTAGCTTTTGGTAGTGAAGTCCTCTGTATCTTTTCTATTACCTAGCAGATGATTCTATCTTAGTTTTGCTTCTTAGGGTGTGAACTCGTAAAATTTGGTTAATTTTAGGCCTAAATATATTTCAGGCTTCATAATGGATGCAAGTATATAGTATATGGTCAGTGTGGTTTATCATTATAGATGAAATCTAGAATGTTAAGAGAAGAGAATGCCAAGTCTATTGGGCAGTGGCTATTTGAGGACATCATATGTAGATGGGAAAGCCTAATCAAGATTGTCACAGAAAATGGTGTACCCTTCAAAAAAGCTGTCAAATGAAGAAATATGGTATAAAGAGAGTGACTATATCGTCTTATAATTCATAGGCAAATAGAGTTGTAAAAAGACCCTATTAAGGCCTCAGACAGATGTTATACAAAGCCATAGGAGGCGATGTAAAGAAATGGTTTTAGTCTTTACATCATGTCATGTGGGCAGACAGAGTCACAGTGAGAAAAGGAATGGGTTGCTTATTTTACTTTATAGTGACAGGAGTACAACTGACCTTATCTCTAGACATCATAGAAGCAATATGGCTAGTCAGATATCTAGAAAGAATGTTATCTAGATTGGAACTTATAGGATTATAAGCTGCAGCACTTGCAAAACATGTGGCCCATATAGAAGAAATGAGAGAAAAAGTGACTAAGGAGAAGATATAGAGAACTCTACAACTAAAAAAGGATCTATAGCACAAGATACAGGAATTTGATCTCAAACTGGGAAGCCTGGTCTTAGTAAAGAACTTGACAATAGAAATGTTAGCAAATGGGAAAATAAAGCCAAGATACCTAGGACTTATAGTAGTAGTAAGGAAACTACAAGAAAATGCCTATATTTTAGTGAAGCTAGATAGATCAGTTTGGCAAAATAGAGTGGTAGCCTTTCAAGTTATACCCTACCTCCTGAGAAAGAAAATGGATATTATCAGAGAAGTTCAAGGACTTCTAGATGCCTCAGAAGAAGACTTAAAGGAGCTTATAGCTGAAAGAGAAGAGATTCCTCTAGAAAATACAGATACAATCACAATAGATTTATAACAGCCTGACTATAGGAGTGGATAAATTCTAGAAGATATATAGAAGGGGAAAGAATAATGGTGAGGACACCAGTTATTAGAAAAAGGAAGGAGAAAGCAGATGTCTTACACTAAGAGCAAAGAAAGAGAAAGAACTTCAAGAAACTTTTTGAAAAATGCATAACTTAACTAGAATAGCTATTTAATTGATCAACCATGCAGACAATATATTAGAAATGTTATTCAGATACAAAGATTTCACTATTAGAAGAATTCAGTTACCCTGGCTTAAGAGCATAAAGCACTATTGGATATAGCAGTTGCAAATCTGACCGGAGAGCGAGAAACCAGCAGCTTAAACAGATAATAAAACAGAAGCTTAAGAGAGAACACAAGGAACATCGAAGGGACAGCTGGAGTACTTCCTGTGACTAGACAATTAGATCCTGTGATAAGAGGGTTTTGAGGTAGTTTGATAATTAGAAAGGATTATCAAGCTATCTAGATTACAAAGAAAGATATTCAAGACAATTAGGATAGCTACTAGATGAATAAAAAACTAGAAATGGATTACCAAAAATGACTCATGATAGAATGAGCTTTTAATGATTGCTTGGAAGTATCACCAGAATCTAAATTAGACTTATAGAAGAGACAGTCCTACTAAAAGTCATTAAGAAAGATCTATGGATAATAAACCAGACAATTGGTTAGAGGAAAATAGACAACTGAAAGTATTGATGCATATCTTGATAGTAATGGCTGAATGTAGCTTGTAATCAAACTTGAGGAGCATTAGTTACTAAATCATAAGGACTATAAAACAAGACAGAGAAAGCACTATTCTCATTTACTAGATAGAAGGGGCCATCAAGAGCAAACTTGTAGAATTGGAACTGGTATTGGAAGGAAGAAAAGTGAGTTTGGATTATGAAAAGAAAGAATGACATGCTGTCAAAATAAATATAAGAATTATCAGAAGAAAAGGAAAGTTATTTGAAAGAACACACCTAGAAAAAATATTGTAAGAGAATACTCTAGGATAGCTTAAGTAACCTGGTATAGGTGAGTATTATCTAGCTTGTCCTTAGATCCTTGGAGCCTGCTGTCTCTAGTTCCCTTCTCTCTTGTTCTTGTTACCATGGTTAGTACTATGTAGTCTTATTAGGTATAGTAGTTATTAGTGTCTTGATCTGGGTTTCTGTAGCAACCAGTATACAGACCAAGCTAGTCTAGTATATATAGCTAGTGATGTATGGTAGAATACCTTATTTCAACATTGATTAGAACTCCTGGGCTATCTATTGTTCCTTTTTAAGTCTGCCCTCTTCACTAACATCAGGTGTGGTTAGAGTCACTATTGAGTGATCCTCTTACAGATATTCCCCAGACTCCACTATGGTAGAAAACTAAAGCTCCAAATAGATAACTATGCAGACAGACAAATAGAGATAGCTTGAGTAGACGTATTATGATAGCAATAGGACTTAGAGGGATTGCCAAGCACAAATCAAACTAGGATTGGAACTCCTAGGATTAGTTGATGCTAGATTGGAATTCATCAGAAATTGATTAGAAAACAAGATTAGAAAGATATCAGAACAAGAGGTACTCATCTTACAAAGACTTAGAATCAAATAGAAAATCAGTACTAGAACTAGCAGATAATGCAGACAGAATTTGGAAGAGTTGAGTAGCAGTGAGAGGCTAGGATGATGCCCTAGCAAGTAGTTGCTGAACTTGTGCTAGCAGCTCAGACATTCTTTTTACAGACCAAGTTATAAGATCTCTAATAATATATACAGAATGAAAGTTAGCCTGAGTATAGGCTAGGATAACAAGGTAATGAGTGTGAAGGAAGATGGTAACCCAGGATAGCAGAGTGATTAGTCATGCTTAATAAGCAGTTCATAGTCAGAACAATACTTACCTCAAGACAAATACCAGAGAAAAAATGTTCCAAAGACGTTCAGACAGACAGATGGGGATAAGTCATAACTGGATAAATGTTATGTCTAGAAGTAGCTTCAGAAGAGATTACATAGCCAGAGGACTTGAGATCCAAGATATGGAGAATAGAAAAAAACAGAATAGATCTGAAACCATATAACTAGATTTGAGAAGATGGTTAAGGGCAGTCATTTGTAGTGGAGAAGAGATATTATGCTGCTAGAGAATTTTCTATAGAAATGTAGCATGGGATACACTTTATATCCCTGGATTTCACTATTGGAACCCACTCTAAAGACCTCCTACAAGCCCCAGACATAATCTAGACCCAAGATTGGGTACTTTTATTAGGCAGTTGCCAAGCTATCATATGCTAGAATAGCATATACCTTGGGAGGCAAAACTGATGAGCTAGCATTAGGTTTCTCAGATACAGACTATCAATGTTAAAGCTCTAGAAGTCAGAGGCTCAGGGATATCTTTAGAATGCAAGATAATCTTAATTTAGAGTAGACTTAGACTAATATGACACTAAGATAACAAATCAAAAGTCTATCAGTGACTAGTGATCCTATTACTGCTGGACTCAAACAAAAAACAGACATACTGTCAGACGATAATTGCATTGCTGACGCTTACACATACTATCATGTGTTTCTAAACTGTATTCAGAGTAGAAGGAAGCTGGTTCAGGGTTCAAAGAATAATGGATAGGAGTAGAGTATGGAGGTGGAGCAGGATCACATGATCATGTCTGGAGATATGGAGGACAGGGAGGTAACAGCTGTTGTGGCTGCATGGTAGTGTCATAGAGAAGAGACGTGAGGGAGAGCAGTAGAATAAAGAATTTCCTTTTCTATTTCTTTTTAATTGAGTCTTTAACATTTGTAATATTCTAATATATTTCTCAGAGTGGAGATTAATAGAAAGAGCCTCCTTGGCCCTTGCTTTTATTTTAGAAGCTCTTGAGATTGTAAATGTAATTCTCTTGAGTGTGTAAGGGGTGATCTTGATAAGAGGTTGAGTTGGTGAATATTTCCTATCCTATATCCTATTCTTTCTTGAGACAAGGTGCAGCAGTCACTTAGGCAACCTTCTATGGAGTAGCAGGCCTGAAAAGCCTGGCTAATCATCAACTCAGATTGTATCACATTCATAAGGTTTGGTGTGGGAGTGCAGATAAGGGCTTGATTGAGTGTAGTAAGGCTTATGAATAGCTTACTGACTATTCTACTAGTGAGCTTGTTACGGTATATAAAGGTAGACATCTTAGGGACACTGTACAAGACAGATCTAGATTGAACTCACTATCATTTTGACTATTTTTATGTTATAGATAAGCTATGCTTTAATCTTTTAATTTCTTTCTGATACCTCCACTTCCTACTTCTCTCCACAAACCCTTTAGCATATGATTGAGAACTGTCATCACCCTTTCAACTTGCTTATTACAGTTAAAACCTCTTTTGCCTCTTTTAATGTGGAAAGAGTTGCTATGCAAAACAACATAGAAATCGATAAAACTGTTGCCCAAAGTGAGAAGCCTATCCAATTGTCCAACATAGCTTGTATGCACCCACATGCCCCTAGTGAGACAGTGCCTAACAACACAAGAGAGCTAGACCCTTTCTCCTAACCTTTGCCCCCAGACATCATCCAGTATAAGGCTAATGTTCCAGCCAACCCTAGTCTTTGGAACAGTAATTTTGGTATCACTTCCATTTTTGGCATGAATGAATTCTTGTAAAACAACATTAACAACATGGCCATGTCTCTTTTGTGCATGACTACTTTTCTCAACCAGAGAAAACTAGATAATTGAGATGGTAACGACATTTAATAACTCAGCTCATTTAGCAAAGCTACTTGGCAATTCATATTGACCATATACAAGTCTAGTTGGGACCAACTCTATGTTATGGATGAAACCTCCTTTAGATCTATGGTCAAGTTGAAGTTCACCAAGAACATGCCCCAAAAACCCTCCCTACCTCAAAGCTTTCTCACAGTAGTATAGCCATGAACATCCCTCTACCTCTTTCCCCTTGTTCCACTAAGAAACAGTTAAAAAAATCCAAGTTCTGATTGACCAAGAAGACCAAAGATAACAATAGCAAGACATCAGTCAAATCATTCACACAGGTCATAGCTACAGCCAAAAACATTCTTAAGATCAAGGAGGCCTTTCTTGCACTGCCTAAAAGAAAAATAATAGAAATCCATAATGTAGTAATGAATAAACTGGCTAACAGGAGCAAGAAAATTCAAATCACTACCAAAGGCCCCTCAAAGAAGTAAGCTATCATACCAATAACCAAAAAATACACTGATCTCATCATGAATAAAGCTAGTATGCATGTTGGTCTCATCAATGGCCTATTAAGAAGTGCTAAGTCAAACACCCATTCTGAATTCATTAAGCCATGCCCTGGTAATATATCCATTGTAACTAATAACATTCTTGTATCTAGTGATCTTAGCATCATCAAAAGTACTTCAAGTCAACCAATGGCATTAATGCAGATGAATCACTCCCTCTATGCCTTTCTCAATCCAAGTCATATCTCAAGATAACTGGCATCCTATTCATCCAATCCAATAGTAATAAGCTCACTTATAAAGACATTATCAACTCTGTCCAATACTCTATCATGACTTAGCAAAATGGCTAAGTTATTATTTATATTTCTTTTCTTTTCTTTTCTTTTTCTTTTATCTTAGACTTACTACACAGAAGGGAGTGTGGGAAAGTGTCATGTCACAAGTGTCACAGTCACATAACAAGGAGTCACAATGTTACATCACATGATGAGTCACATGATAGGCATGGGAAAGTAGTGCACAGACCATATAGTAGTTGTATAAGTAGTATAAGAAAATCTAACAGAAACTCTATCAAGTTCTCTTTGTCAATTGCTAAACAAAGAGCAGTTGGCTTTATTCCGGCTTGGAGTTTAGCTTTCTTACACACTCTACCCTATTTGAAATGGTCTTACTTGCCTCAAAGTCTAGGGTCATCAAAGCTTTGCCTAAGTCAGATATGATAATCATGTGGATAGATGTTTAGAACACCCAGAATGGTTCTAAAGCTAAGCTACTTGTCAACTACTCTTTCAACTTTGGCTAGTATATTACCACTATCAGGGACACTAATATGAACCCTAGTATCCCACAGTATCACAACTGCTGAAAATAGAGTCACTCTATCTTCTTGTGCAGAGCTCATGGCTCAAGATACCAGAAGTGTAATAGCCTACATAGACTGGAACATCACAGGGATATAGCTTGGTGCTGCAAGGCTAATCCTAAAACCAACCCCTTAGATTAGAAACAAGACAAAGTGAACCATGCCCTTACTTCTTCAAGTGTATTAACTGCAAAGGTGAACACTTGGCCAATAATCACTTGTGCCCCTTCTGGAAACATCACTTGAATCACAAGTGGCACACAAAAAAAGCTTAAGAAGCCCATGAAATCAGGAATAACTCAATTTACCTAGCTATGGGCAGAAGTAAATCATGATTAAGCATAATCTAAAAATATTCTCTCAGAATGTTAGGAAAAACAAAGCTCTAACCAATACTATTCCAGAAACCCAAAAAAATTTATCTGATATAATTTTTATCCAAGAACCTCCTAGATCTCTTTTATGCCAACTTCCAAGCCATATGGATCCCTTAGAAGACTCTCTATGTAGCACCTCTAACCACCCTGAATAGACTTTTCCTCTGCTAGGATACATTGCAAGACAACTATGCAAGAGTTGCTACATATGTCAATAAATGACTCATGAGAATGAGATTTGCCCTATGTCTGGACATTGTCAATTACTGCAACATTAATATTCTGGCCTTTTATAGTGACCACAAAATTAACTTTATAATCAACATCTACTCTAATAGCAATCAAACTGCCTTACAGTTCCTATGCTAAAACATCATCAATTTGGACAATATAATTATCATGACTGGTGACTTCAACATAAGAGACAATAACTAGGACCCAAATTTCCACCATCACTCTATCCATACTGATGATCTCATTACCATTGCTGACAGCCTAGGTCTCGAGCTCTCACTACTCTTAAATCCCAGCCTGACTAGGTTTGCAGATAACCCACATAACTCTAACTCTGTTATAGACCTTATTTTCTAGCTGCCTAATAATAGAGGGTTTGGTCAACATACGCTCTACCCTAATATCTGCAAGCCTTCTGACCATATCCTGCTTATTATAGAAGTAGGCATTATGGAAACCAATATCGACATTAGCATTAGGTCAATTAGCAAAGATAGTGAAGAAGAGAAAGACTTCATTATGTCACTAACCAATAGCTTCTTTAGCTTAAACTCATTAGCTATCAGGACCAAAGAGAACCTAGAAAACCTAGTCTAGCAGGTGGCCCTTGTATTCAAGACTGCTTGGAACAACTACTCAATTGAAATATATTATGAAACACTCTAAAGAGTAGTGGAATCAAGAATGCTCTAACAGTCTTAATAGATATCAATTGTCAGGCGATCTTTAATACTGAAAGAAATTCAAAGCAGTTGTATGTGCTACTAAGAAGAAGTTCTTTGACAATAAGATACACGAAATTGCATTTTCAAATAAAAGGCCATGGGACCTAATAAACTAGGTCTGGAAAAAACTCTTACCAGCCATCGAGACTATATTGTATAAAAACCACCCTTGCAACACTCTACTGGACTTATGGCATGCTCTTCACAACTCTTATAACTCAGCTGAAAACAGACTTGTAAACACTCACTTTCTCAATAAAATTCCCCAAGCAGATACCATTGACTGGCCTATATTCTCTAAGCAAGAATTCAGAAATATTATAGCTAAGTGTTTATCATTGTCATTTTCTGGACCAGATCACATCTTTTGGAGATATCTCAAATCTCTATTCTCTAATGACTGTTACTTGGAAAAACTAATAAATATCACTGATGCCTACATTAACTTAGAGCACTGGCTATCTCACTTCAAGTTTGCTAACACTATCATTATCCCCAAGCCAAATAAGGACTTGTACAGTACTCCCAAATCTTTCTGTCCCATTGTTCTACTCAACACTATTAGCAAACTCATCGAGAAAGTCATTAGCAACTGATTTCAATTTCACATAGTAGCTAATAGCTTCTTAGATCCTAATCAACTTGGAGACATTAGGCAATGGTCTACTATCAATGTTAGCATTTACCTCACCCATCTTATTCAAGCAGAGTGGCTTAAACAATGCTATACTAGTATCATAGCATTTGATATCGCACAGTTTTTCCCCTTTCTAAATCACAGTTTCTTGTCTTTGTGCCTAAAGAAAGCTGGTCTTGATACTAGTGTTATGGGTTTCTTTAGCAGCTATCATTTGGGTCGATCTATCTTTTATTCCTAGAACAACTTCTCCTCCCTATCCTTTAACACCAATGTTGGAGTGGGCCAAGGGTTAGCTTTCTCCCCTATTCTCTCTGCTATTTACCTCGCTCCAATCATTAAAACATTCAAAAAAAGAATAAAAAATCTAAAAGAAAATATTCTGACTGATATTCTTTCCTTTGCTGATAATGGTCTTCTAATTTCTCAGAAGAAGAGTTACTCACTATCTTCCTCTTTCTTACTTTGTAGTTACAATATTATATCAAAAATCCTCCTCAACACTGGCCTTGTCATAGAACACAGCAAAACTGAACTCTTCTATTTTACGAGAGCTTGACATCTCTCTAATTCCTTTATCAACCTAATATCTGTAGAAGGCTCCATTATCTTCCCTAAACCTATTGGGCAATACTTGGGCTTCTACTTCAATCACAAACTCAACTTTAACTACCATACACACTTTTATGCCACAAAGTGCCTCTCTACTCTCAGCACTATGAAGATGCTAGGGAACTCCTCAAGAGGCCTCTGTTAGGGAACCACTCAGAGGTGATCACCCTAAGCTAATGGATAGTCCTGGAAGCTAGTGTAAGATTCAAGTGGGGTATATCTACATACACTTGCTGATATATATACTATAACAGATGGTCAGACACACAGGCACCAGGCACTGACTTATAATCATACATTGTCCTAAATATAGAATAGAAGGCATCACACTACATAATACAGACAGGAGAAACTAGGAATGATAGGAATGCAATATATGAACTGTCAACAAGCCACTAATAGATTCAGGCTCTCAGAACTTACTAAGCAATGCCCTAGATATTGTCCCCTTACAGTCTCCTCCCTATCCAGAAACAACTCCTGTACAGAATATGTATCTTGTCCATTGTTTTATATGAGTTTCAGCTCTAGTTCTTCAAAGGGACCCCCATTGTCAAGAACTTAACTGAACTAAAGAAAATATAGTGAAGAGCAGCCCTCTGAATCACAGACACTTTTTGAACCTTACTATTGGAAGGTATCAAAGCTATTGTAGGCCTTATTCCTATTAATCTACACCTTTGTAAACTAAATAGCAGACATTACTTATGCTATGCTTCTATTTCTCTCTTATATGCTATCAATTTGCTCCTGGACTCGCACCACTCTAAGAATCAGACCTCTCACAGAGTTGCTACTTCCAAACTTACTATGAAGCAACAAGCTAACCTTAAGAGTCCCATCAAGGATGTCAATGAGTGCCTTAATAGTATTAGAAACTGCTTCAATCCCTTTTACTCTCTTTTCTCCCCTAGTTCTAGGATAGCTGATCATTTCTCTAGTAGAATTAACTTTCATTCTCCTTCTTCTTCTTCTGATAAGGACCTTCACCAATACCTTCAGAGTCTTAATTTTGTCTTCAGGTCATCTCAAATAAACCATAATAGTGCAGCTGTTATTACAGATAAAGGTGTTAAAAAATCCCATATCACTATAGCAGCTGCTCATGTCTGGTCCAACAACTTGGTCATAAAAAAGCTACAAGTCCACTTTATAAATGTCACACCTCTTGAAGCTAAACTTATGGCTATTTGCACTGGTCTTGTCCCTGCCATAGAAATAGATAATATTTATGACATTACTATCATCACTGATTCCATCGCTACAGCAAGAAAAATTCTAAAGTCCAAAGTCAATCCCCTCTAGAACATGGTCATCCTACTAGCCTTGGCTATCAAAACCTTTCTCAGCAAAGATGGTAGGAATAAAATCCACTTCTAGTACTACCTCAGAAAAACTGAATAACTCAGTCATAAACTCATCAATGATCAAGTCAAAGCAAGTACATGTATTTCTATATTCCCCAGCAAGGATTTGCATCTATTCAGCAAAAGGAAAGAAAGTGACAATATTCTCTATGAATAGCAAACATCTTTTGCTAATAGCCTCAAAAAAGGCCACTACTTTCTGAACTTCAAAGATGAAAAGCAAAAGGTCATCAAACTAACATATGCTAAAGATGGCTCATAGCTCCCTATCATAGGATTCACCAATTCACTATGTGCTCGTTTCACCCACATGATATGCTCCTATCAGTGAATACAGACCTCTGATTCTTCCCATACCTCCTTACCAGCTGCCCATGTGGTGAAGCTAAGGTTCAAACCTGAGAACACATTGTCATAGAATACAACATGCATAACCCCTCCATGTGGCTATGCAACATTATCATTAATAACTTCATCTACTTTCTTGCAGATAACCCTGGTACATTTAGCTTTGATAATGGTTAAGGTCCCATTGCAGCACAACTCCTGGGAGTAAAAGTACAGCCTTTACTTGCCTTCTTTTCTACATTTACCTCCTTTCTCTTTTTCTCTATTCCTCTTTACTTTCCTCCTATTTAAGTAGATACTTTGTACTTGCTATGGTCTGCCTCCATGCCCTGTATAATAAATCATTGAACAAAAAAAAAAAGATACATGCTAGGGTTAGGGCTAGTATTGTGTATAAGTAGTTTAGTAAATCTAACAAGAACTCTATCAAGTTCTCCTTGTCAACTTAGATAAGGAGAAAGATTAGATGCTCACTGCTTAGTCCTTACACATAATTGGAGTTGCCTAGCATTCTCATGCTTTTTACTGTAGACATGGCTCTGTTGGCATAGAAATGAGAGTGGTATTTGAAGGCTGGTCCACCAAATAGGAAAAGATTGAGTAAAGTGGATTAGTATTTTTTGTGGCTCAAGTAAAGTAAAAGACTTCTGATTTAGAGTGGTTAACTACTAGGCCAAAGTCATGGAGGATTAGGGCAAACATATTGAAACATAAGAATATATTGGCATTGGTTTTTCTCTTGGAAGACAAATAGGTCTGTCATAGAAAAGTGACTACTAAATAGTGTCATGAAGGTATAACAAAATACCTGTTCAAATGAACTACATAAATAGCTGGACCCTTGTTAGCAAGT
>Ga0153983_1000221_pt1 | contig 14735 bp, 11 predicted proteins | sample TSGA067MetaG_FD_104693 | JGI IMG/M metagenome (GOLD analysis project Ga0153983, IMG submission 104693) | Attine ant fungus gardens microbial communities from Georgia, USA - TSGA067 MetaG | ecosystem: Host-associated > Fungi > Mycelium > Unclassified | place: USA: Georgia, Alexander Wildlife... | reverse complement strand
TCATGTGGAAATGGATCATTCCGGTGCGCTGCCGGAGCTGATGAAAGTGGCTGTCAATGCGACGATTATTTCGTCTGCACCTAAGGGAATCAAAGGACTGCAGGCTCATTACGGAACGGACTATAATTACCAGGCTGTAAAAGCCAGTGATACTTTAAATATAGGGAAACGGAATCTGAAGTTTGTGGCAACCCCTATGCTCCACTGGCCGGATAATATGGTTACCTATTGCCCGGAAGATAAGATTTTATTTTCCAATGATGCGTTTGGTCAGCATTATGCTACAAATAAACGCTTTGATACGGAAGTGGATCTTGATGAGGCATACCGGGAGGCTAAAAAGTATTATGCGAATATCTTAATGCCGTATGGCTCACAGGCAAAGAAGGCAGTGGATATTGTAAAAGGACTGGAACTTGATATGATTGCGCCCAGTCATGGTATCATATGGACAGAGCACATTCCGGATATTTTAAAATTGTATGAGTGTTACTGTAATACTGAAAAAGAGAGCCGGGCATGTATTGTATATGATTCTATGTGGCATTCCACGGAAAAGATGGCATTTGCCATTTTGGAAGGATTTTCCAGGGCAGGCGTTTCGGCAAAGCTATATGACTTAAAGGAAAATCATATTTCTGATATTATGACGGATGTATTAAAAGCAAAATATGTAGCTGTGGGTTCACCGACCTTGAATAATCAGATGCTCCCTACAGTTGCTTCTTACCTTTGTTATATGAAGGGACTGGCGCCAAAACAGGTAAAAGCCTTCGCCTTTGGATCTTACGGCTGGGGCGGCCAGAGTATCGGGCTCATTAATGACAGCTTGACAGAAATGGGCTGTGAGATTATACTGGAACCAATCAGGCAGGCATACATCCCTGATGATGAGGTATTAAGAGGGATCGAGGATAGTGTATGCCGGAAGCTGGAAGAGTTATAAAGCAATCAAATAAATTATAAGAACAGGAGGAATGGCAATTGAAGAAATATGTATGTGATGCATGCGGATATGTATACGATCCCGCAGAAGGAGATCCGGATAATGGAGTGAAGGCAGGCACTGCATTTGAAGACCTTCCGGATGATTGGGAATGTCCCCTTTGCGGCGTAGGTAAAGATGAATTTTCAGCAGAAGAATAAATACTGTATATTCGGATGGTGGGTTCTGACATCATCCGAATATAAGTATAAAGGTAAATAAATATGATCAAGAGACAAAGCTCTGCCTTAGTAACTCACACGTTTCCGCCTGTATTTGACCAATACTCCAGAATTCTTATCTTAGGTACGATACCATCACCTAAATCCAGAGAGCTGGGGTTTTATTATGGACATCCCCGAAACCGTTTCTGGAAGGTCGTCGCTGATGTGTGCAAAGAAAGTCTGCCTGTCACAATAGCGGAAAAGACCGCATTCTCTCTGCGTAATCACATAGCAGTTTGGGATGTGCTTAAAAGCTGTGAGATTTGCGGTGCAGATGATGGAAGTATTAGAAATCCCGTTGCCAATGACATGGATGAAGTTTTAAAACATGCGGATATCCGGGCAATATTTACCACCGGGACAAAAGCTACAAATCTTTATCGAAAATATTGTTTTCCGAAAACAGGTGTTTCATCTATTATGCTTCCGTCAACCAGTCCGGCAAACTGCCGGACTTCCTATGAGGAATTACGTAAGGCTTATAAACAGATCAGGGAGTATTGTCAATGAATATTAAAACTGCAGAAATTGTTGACGAATTTTTAAAATACTATGGAGGTATATTGTGAAAAAGTATTTTACAGAAAAATCAAGGTACTTGAAAAAATACGAGAGATATTTGCGGTACGAAGAAAAAAGTAAGATAACGATTGAAAAATATATGCGAGATATCCGTCACTTGTATAAGTATCTGGAGGATCGGGGAATGTTGGACAAAGATACCATGATGGATTATAAGGATTATTTGATTCAGAATTATGCAACCAGCAGTGTAAATTCCATGCTGGTTGCCGCTAACGGCTATCTGGCATTCATTGGTCTGCCTGAGTGTAGGGTAAAGCTGCTCAAAAGGCAGAGAAAAGTATTCAGCAGCGAAGAGCAGGAATTAACCAAGAGCGAATATATGCGCCTTTTAAAAGCCTCTGACCGGAAAGAAACCCAGCGAATTCACTTTATCCTGCAGACAATCTGCGCTACCGGTATACGTATCGGGGAACTTCCGTATGTGACGATACAGGCGATGAAAAGCGGAAAGGCAGAGGTATATAATAAAGGGAAAAGCCGAGTCATCCTGATTCCACGGAAACTATGTAAGCGGCTGAAGCGGTATGCAGAAAAGCAGGGAATCCGGGAGGGCAGTATCTTTATTACCAGAAACCACAAACCGGTAAACCGAAGCAATGTATGGGCGGAAATGAAAAAACTCTCTAAAAAAGCCGGCGTGGCGGGGGAAAAGGTATTTCCCCATAACCTGCGGCATCTGTTTGCCAGAACTTATTACAAGATGGAAAAGGATATTCTAAAGCTGGCAGACCTGCTGGGGCACAGCAACATAGAAACCACCCGGATTTATACCATGACAACCGGAAAGGAACATGAGCGGCAGATTGCATGCCTGGGACTGTGCACATAAGAGCACTACATAATACTGATTATGTAGTGCTTTTAACTTGATAACAATAGTCCAACTCTTATATGGAAAATATTACCATACAAATAGAGTAAAAACAAGCACTTTTTTATTTTTTATGTCATATCTATTAATATTGTCATTCTGACAAATAAATAAATAGATGTACCTCTACCTAAATGTTCTTAAATTTAGATCTGTTTTTTTATGAAAAATCTCTCTATTCTTATTAGTCCCCCTTATAAATCCTTTATAAATTCATCTCTCTTTATTAGGCCACTACATAATCAGTATTATGTAGTGGTCTAAAATACGAGGAAAATAAATGAAGATAAAACAGACTACATTCTATGCACTGCTGGCGATACACAGAATTTATCTGGAAGGCAGACAGATAATTACTTCTGTGGAACTGGCGGAAAAAGAAAATATTTCACATGGAGTAATGATTAAGACACTGCGGGTACTGACGCATGCGGGTATTCTGCATGTTCATCAGGGGAGAGGAAATGTCTGCGGAGGATATTCGCTGGCAAAAAGGATAGATGAAATCACTCTGCTGGATATCATTGATATTATGGAACAGGTAAATATATGTAAAAATATCGCTACAGGAAACAGAGAAAGGGAAGCGCAGTTATTTTGTAAATTCAGCCAAATCAATGAATCTCTGAAGGAAGAGTTTTCGAAATATACAATTCAGGATCTGTTTGTATCCGGTGATGAGATGACATAGCATGTACTGATTGTCTGATATCCGGATAAATAAAAATGATTTGTCCGGATATCAGACAGCCAGTTTTCTAGCTGTAAAATTAAATTAGGAGGTGTCCATTGTAAAATAAAAATACTGGGAGGGATGCAAAACAGAAAACTTGTGATTAGAAAATAGAAACAAGTAGGGAGGTAAAATGCGAAAACGAGGAAAACAATCTTTACTTGCGGCGTTGCTGATAATTGTTCTGTCATTATCCTTGCTTCCTGTAAAAGGTATGGCTGCTGGAAAAGCAGAAGCCTCCGTCCAGGGGCAGGAATCTGAAAATGTAATTGAAGAATCTGAGGAAAGCAAAGATGCATCAGCGGAAATTGATGATGGAATAGATATAGCAGGAGAGGGAGGAAAAGAAGAAACAACGGAAGAAGCAACAACAGAAGCAACAACAGAAGAAGCAACAGAAGAAATAATAGAAGAAGAAACAACGGAAGAAGAAATAAAGTTAACAGAAGAAGAATTGACATTAAGTAATTTAATAACTCCATTATCACGTGCTCTGCCTACAGGAAGCGCTAATGACGCACCTTCATACGGTCAGATATCGTTGGTGAAGTTTGTCAAGTTGGCAAACGGCTGCATGGGCGGGATTGCTCTTGACAGTTCCGGCGCTGTTTGGACGTTTGGGTATAACCTGTACGGTCAATTGGGTATTGGGAAGACGGAGGCTCAACAAAACTACTATGGCGGCATGAAGCGCATTCCTTATTTTAGTGATAATGGCATCAAAATCATTGATATTGCGTCAAGCTATGAAAGCCGTTATGCCTTGAGCGATGACGGCAAAGTATATGCATGGGGGGACGGCGGCAACGGTGCGATGGGAAATGGAAGTTCTACCAGAACCAATACCACGCCGAGTCAGGTCACCGGGCTTCCTGTTATTGATCAGCTATTTGTCAGTGATTCTTATCTTAATGAGGCAAATGTTTTTGCACTTGCCCAAGATGGTGCTTTGTGGGCGTGGGGATATAACAACAGTGGTGTGCTTGGTCTTGGTAATACTTCGACAACAACAACACCAGTGCAGGTTCCTTTGGATACCCAATTTACCGATGGTACGAGAAGTATTGTGAAAGTAGCCGTTGGATGTCGGTCAGCTCACCTGCTTGACAATCAGGGAGATCTTTGGATAACCGGCCAGGATACATATGGCGAGCAAGGGGATGGAACAGGTGTGAGTTCCGATAAAAGAACCTTCACGAAGATGGACAGAACAGCGAACGGTCTGGGAAGAGTTGTCGATATTGACACTTCGTATGTCAGACTTCAGGTTAGTGGCGACCGGGTTGTTGCTGCTGATGAAAATGATGATGTCTGGGAATGGGGAGTAACGTATGGTGACGGCAGTGCGGCAGCGACCCGAGTAGAGAAGCAGACTCCGCAGAAAATTGTGTTAGCTGCATCAGAAGTAGCAGCTGTGGGATACACGCCTAAGCCGACATCAGTTATTGCAAGTGAAATGGTCTGCTATTTTATTGACCAGCATGGAAGACCATGGGGCTGGGGAAGCGGTTATTATTTCGGCTTCGGAACTGAAGGTGCCTATACGGTCAACAATAAGGAATTGATAAAATCAACGGCGGCCAGACAAGTGCCAACGATCATCGGTGATGGAGACACGAATAGGTCTGCCTCTGATGCTAAGTTCCCTATATATACTGGGGGGACGCTCTATGGCTCCCTTGATTCAGGATCCGGGTACCTTGGATATGGATTCAATGCCCTGCATCCAACTATTTATGATGAAAAGTATATGCTTAAGGATGCATCAGGTGCAGTACTTGACACAAATGGAAAACAAATCAAGAAAGCGACTGCCACGACAGTGAATGGGGTCAGCGGTCTGACCAGAGGGAAATATTATCAGATTAATGCCAGCGGCGCTATCATTAGTCCGGCGGTAGAAGCAACGCCCGCGATTGATCCGACTGATGCTCTATGGATTAATCTGGCTTTTCAGGACGTACCTTATATTGCTCAAATGGATGTTACGCTTTCGGCCTATGCCTTCATTGATGCCGATGGAAATCTCTTTAAGTGGGGCAACGATGGTTCCGGTGCCATAGCATGGGGCTGGGATTACGAGGACAAATATGACCAAAACGGCAGCCTTACAACAGGACTTTATGACCGCTACACCTACGAGGTTATGTATATGCGCGGTGCCCCGACCGTAGATTATGCCGGCCTTTCCGGTTCAATTTCCCGGAAAGTGTATGTGGAAGAAGGCGATGAGGCTGATAATAAAGCCGATATTACCTTGCATGTTCCCAAGAGCGTTGCAAATGAATCTCTGGGAGCCGATGTGAAATCGGATGTGACTGAACTTAAGTATGTATTCATTCCTTACGATGAGAATGATGCAGCTTTCAATGCCGATGTGAGTTCCCTAAGCTATGATGAATTCATGGGAATCTATAATGGCGCAAGTGTCAAAGGGGATTTGATTAGTTCTACGATTAGTTCCGGCAGCGACGATCAGGATATTGCATACCAGGTCAATGCGCCTGAAAACGGCAGGATTATCGTTTTCGGTATTAACAGCCGCTATGTTGAGGGTACCAATGGTATGCGCGAATATGAGAATACGAATGTCTTTGCAACCAGTGTTCTGGTTGATAACGTTTACACAAAGACGCTGCTGACCCATAAAGGTGTCGGACAACATACCGGAGAGTCAGATGTGGAATTGTATGCACCGACTATGGAAAATGTGGTTAAGACGAACGATGACAGCGCTGATACCGGAGAAGCATTTGACAGCAGCCTCTATGGGCTGCCACTGGATAAAGATGGGAATGTTATTGGGACAACTGTAGATGGTTCAGGAAATGTGACAGTTGTAGAAGCACCACGTTATGGTTATGATACGGTAAAAATTCAAAGCTATGAGGCCGTAGGAAATACCGGATTGCCCGGCGGCATCACGCCGTATTGGAAATTTAAGGAATATTTGGATGATCAAGGGACTGATCCTCAGCCAGAGGAAAAAGACATAGAATTGACCTCCGTGGATTACAAGATAACAACCGCGGTCAATGCGTCAGGAGATGAGGAAGAAATTTATTATGCCCATGATTTTTTCTATGAACATGATCCGGAGTACTGGACAAAAATTGATGGAAGCAAAACATGGGATGACATGGATGATGCTTTTGGCTTCAGACCGGATTCCATTGAATTAACCCTAGAGCAATATGAAAGAAATACAAGTACGGGTGCAAAAGGCAACTATATAAAAGATGTTGCCAAGGAAACGATAACCCCGGATGGTGATGGAAACTGGACGTTTGACTTTGGCAGCCAGATGTCCTATGAATACACCTATGAAGTGGTGGAAACCGCCATCACTAACTATACAACAGTGATTACCTACAAAAATCTGGCTGCACCTTCAGCGGCAAAAAATGAAGATTTCAGTGAGGTTGCCATAACAAACACGTTGGAATTAAAACCGCTGAAGCTGAATAAAGTGGATACCTCGGAGAACCCGGTTACCAGTGACACAGCAACATTCACCATGGTGAATGCCGATACCGGCAAAAAAGTTTTAGACGCTTCAGGAAATGAAGTTACAAGTCTGGACTTTACAACGGATTTGACGGACGGTTTTATCTCGATTCCGTTTCAAAAAGCAGGCACATATATAATCACTGAAACAAAAGCGCCAAGCGGTTACAACCTGTTAACGCAGAATATTCTGCTGACGGTAGGTACAGATGCCAGTGTCACTGCTAAAATAGGTAATACAGTTTTGGAACAGCTGACCCTATCAGAGGAAGAAGCAAAGGAGTATTCCTATGCCTATAACATTGTCAATAAAGAAGCGGCTGAACTGCCGAAAGCAGGCGGAATGGGTACACCTATATACACAGTGTTAGGGTTGCTGTTGATGCTGGGAGCGGTATATTTCCTAAAAAGAAATAAGACCGGTATAGTAAGATAAATTGATGGCCAATCAAACAGCCATATAATTTATAATAAAAAACAGGAGGAAGTTTGAATGAAGACAAGAATTATAAGCTTTATATTTGCATTGATGATGGTGATCGGAATGATACCGTCAACGGTGGTGAATGCGGCTTCGATTACAACGGATGTTGTTATCCACAAGAGGTCAGTTGATACCGGGACAACTACAACAACGCATGATGGAACAGAACTGCCAGAAGCAGATGCTCCGGGTGCTCCATTGTCAGGAATAGTTTTCAAATACTGGACTGTTTCTTCAAGTGCATCAGATGCTCAGATGAGTGCGATCGCTGCATTAGCAACCATTGAGCAGATTGAAGCATGGGCAGCAGCCAATCCGACTATCCTAACAGGCGGAACAGAAACGACTGCAACTGGCTCGGACGGAACAGTTACAGTTACAGGACTTGCAGAAGGGATCTACCTATTCGGTGAGGTGAATGGATCTGCCAGCAATGTTACGGAATACATTGGCGTTCCTTTCTTACTGGAACTGCCGGCCATGAAGACGGATGGCACCGGATACTTTGGTACCGGAGCTGATGCATTACATGTATATCCCAAAAACGCAACCCACAGTCCAGGGCTGGATTTAGAAAAAACATCCACAGATGGCACTGTTATAGGTGGTGCGGTCTTTGAAATCCAAAAGTATAATGGAACTTCCTATGTTAAGGATACGACGTTAGGTGTCAACGGTTCAATTACACTTGCTGGCGGCAAGCTTACTCTTTCAGGAATACCTGCCGGACAATATCAGTTAGTGGAAACCAAAGCACCTGCCGGATACATACTTAATGATACACCCGTTAAATTTACAGTATCCTCCGGAAGCATCACCTTTGATAGTGAGAACAGCCCATTAGCTGGTTTTGATACTACTGGAGATAATCCTAAAATTACAATTAAAAATGAGGCAAAACCAACGATTGATAAGACGGTAGATGATGCAGCCACATCCTCAGCTACGGTTGGTGATAATGTTGCATGGACAATTAGCACATCTGTGCCCAAATCAATTGCCAGCTATAATAAATTTATAATTACTGATACAATTGACAGCAGACTTGATTTTAAGGGAACAGCCGCTGCAGATGGTTTTGAAATAGTAGCTACAGATGGAACAACATTGACAGCAGGAACCCATTATACGGTTGCTTATAACAATAATCAACTTACAGTTACATTTATACCAAGCTCATTAACAGCTTTTGAAGGACAAAAGCTAACGATTTCCTATAATACGGTAATTAATGAAACAGCCGGTATGGGTGAGGCGATACCGAATGATGCCGAATTGAACTTTGATAACGGATACGGCTGTGTAACAGATAAAGATGATCAGGATGATCCGCCTATAAAACCGCCTGTAACACCAGAAGTTTGGACCGGCGGAGCAAAATTTGCAAAAGTGGATGGAAGTGATAATACAGTTGTTCTTCCCGGAGCAGAGTTCAAAATTGCTACAAAGGCAGATGGAACTACCTTCCTTAAATGGACGCAGGATTTAATTGACATTAATACGGATACATCTAAATTCGGATCGCAGACCGTTGGTGAGGACATCATCATGAAATCCGGGACAGACGGTACCTTTGAGATCAAAGGACTGAAAGCCGGAGATTACTGGTTAGTGGAAACAAAAGCGCCCAGTTTCAATAATAAGCAGTATAATTTACTGAGAGACCCTGCAATATTCACAGTAACGGAGACAAGCTATGATACCACAAATACAATGAAGGTTGAAAACAATTCAGGTATCCAGATTCCAAAGACCGGCGGCATTGGTACACTGGTATTTACAATTCTAGGTGTAATGCTAATGGGTGCAGCGGTGATGATGTACAGGAGAGAAAGACAAAAATAAAATTTATTTGTCTTCCGTGAATGAATGACCCGCAGGTTTTGCGGGTCATTACTCTTAATTGAGAAAAATATATACTTTTTGAGAGTGTGAATTGATAAAGAAGGGAAGAATTAATGAAACAAGTAAGGATAATTCTAAAAAGTATTGTAAAAAGTAAATATATTTATCTAATTGTATTTCTGATTGGAATAACTGTATTTTCCTATCCGCTAATATCCAGCTATATCAATTTACAGAATCAGACAAAAGTTCTTTCGAATTATGAGGAGGAGATGGAAAAGCTTAAGACCACGGAAGTGCTGAAGAAAAAAGAAGAGGCTGAAAAATACAATGCATATATCAAAGGGCTTGAGGGCAGTGCGGCGGATGAGATGACGGATGAAGAAAGGGCGCTGTCGGAGGTAGAATATATGGAGGCGCTTAATATCGGCGAGGTTATGGGATATGTGGAGATCCCTGAGTTTGATATCAAGCTTCCGATATATCATGGGACCGGTGAAGAGATACTCCAAAGAGGGATTGGGCATATGGAAAGAACTTCATTGCCCGTTGGCGGAGAAGGGACGCATTGTGTCCTTGCAGGTCACAGAGGACTGCCATCTGCAAGAATGTTCAGAGATCTGGATAAGCTTGAGAAAGGAGATATATTTTTAATTAATACGTTGGATGAAATGCTGGCCTATGAGGTGGATCAGATTCGTGTTGTTGAGCCAACGGATGCAAGCAGCCTGATGATCGAGGAAGGGAAAGACCTTGTGACCCTGTTGACCTGCGATCCGTATATGATTAATAGCCACAGACTGCTTGTCAGAGGTCATAGAACAGAATATACGCAGGAAGCTGTTAATGAGAGTGTCAAAAACCGGATCTCATTTTTTGAAAAATACATAGAATACTTTATTATCGTGCTCGTCTTTGCAGTTGTTTTTGCTATTGTATGGATGATTAGGCGAAACATAAAAATAAAGGCAAAGATTGAAGAAATGAAGCGGGTAAAAATATATGAATGGGAAGAAAAATAAAAAAATAAAGAAAATGATCCTGCTCCTGATTTTTATAGCAGGCAGCTCTGTCTGCGCATATCCTCTCATAGCGAATCTCATCAATACCAGAAATCAGACCAAGATTATCTCAAATTATGAAAGTGAACTGGAAAAATTATCAGAAGAAGAGCGTCTTGAAAAAATTGAGGCTGCCAGGGCTTATAATGAAGTTTTGAATGAGGGGCAAAATGTCATCAGTGATCCTTTTGACAATGGTATGCAAGAATCTCAGGAGATAAGCTTTATCGATATTGGTGAAATCATGGGATATGTTGAAATACCTAAGTTAGATATTAAGCTTCCGATCTATCAGGGAACAAGTGAAACGGTACTGCAAAAAGGCATTGGCTGGTTAGAAGGTACTTCTGTACCTATTGGTGGAGAGTCAACGCACAGTGTTCTGTCCGGACATAGAGGGCTCCCGACTTCCCGGCTGTTTACAGATTTGGATAAACTGGAAAACGGAGACAATTTTTTTATCAGAAATGCAGATGGTATTTTAGCCTATGAAGTTGATCAAATTAAAATTGTATTACCTGATGAAACAGAAGATTTATTAATTATAGAAGGAAAAGAGTACGTCACTTTACTAACCTGTCATCCGTATATGGTGAATAGCCATAGAATGCTGGTCAGGGGTCATAGAATTCCATATACAAACCAACTGGATGAGAATTATGATGGAAAAGAAGAGATTCAAAAGATCTCATTTTTTGAAAAATATAAAGAATATATCTATATTATCGGAGCAGCTGTGGCATTTTTCTTCCTTCTTTTCATTATTAAAAAAATAATCAGAAGGTGGCGGAAAAGAAGCCGGCAGGACAGATAGGAGTATGGCTAAAGCATGAAGAGACAGAGAAAGAGGCGAGGGATAGCGAAACTAATCTTTATTATAGGGCTAGTATTGATATGTTATCCCCATATTGCAAGGAAGCTTGATAACAAAAACTCCACCAAATTGGCAGATGAGTATAGTAATGCGGTCGATCAATTATCCGACGAGGAAATAGAAGAAATAGTGGAAGAGCTAAAAGCATATGGGGGCGGCGCGGGAAGCTATGAGGATCTCGGTGAATTGGCAGTCGAAGGGGATGTCTTTGCAACTGTCAGCGTCCCAAAACTGCAGCTGAATTTACCGATATATTTAGGACCGACTCAGGAGAATCTGGAAAAGGGGATAGCCCATGTAGAAGGCACTTCTCTGCCGATGGGTGGCAACAGTACCCACTGTGTACTGGCCGGACATGCCGGTTGTGTAGAGGAATATTTCACAAATATCGGCAAGTTGGAAGAGGGCGACTTGTTTTATATAAAGAATATTGAAACGACGTTGACATATAAAGTAATAAGGAAAAAAATAATTGAGCCTTATGATGCGTCGGATCTGCAGATTGTAGAGAACAAAGACTTAGCTACGTTACTGACCTGCATGAATCCAGGTACCCCCAATAATAAAAGATTAATCATTACAGGGGAAAGAGTTCTCGATTAACTAAGGAGGATAAATGGGAAGAACTGTAGGAGGGAAAAAGAGAGGTCTGGTTTTGCTCCTGTTGTGTGCCATATTTGGTTCCGGGACATGCATCCGGGCAGAAACAGAAGAAGTAGTAAAGGAAGAGGATAGCTGCAGCGTGGAGATTGTGATTCCCGCAGTCCAAAGAGAAGGGGTTAAATTGTATTTTGATCTGACTATGGAACCGGGGGAAGAACAGTCGCTGGAGGTTGAGTTAGAAAACCATTCAAAAGAAGATAAAATGATCACTGCAGAAATAGCCACGGCAGTCACTAACAGCGAAGGGATCGTGGACTATGTATCCGGCGAAAATAGAGAATTGGAGGGTGCTTCGGTTTTTAACATGAGTGATCTTGCAACAGTAGAAAGTCCGATAGAGATATCGGCGGGAGAAAGCTGTGTTGTACAGATTCAGGTGAAGATGCCCCCGGATTTTTTTGAAGGAATACTGGCCGGAGCAATTCATTTCTATGAAGAAGAGTCGGTACATACTATTGCACTTTTGCTGCGAAATAGTGAAACCCCGATTACGCCGGTACTGGAATTAAGTGGAGTGTACAGCGAGTATAAGGACGGGGAACAGCGGCTTTTTGCAAACCTGCATAATACACAGGGAGCCTATATTACGGGAATGAAGATGCACACCGAAATCAGGAAGCAGGGAGAAGAAGAGATTCTTGATGAAGTAGAGGAAAACCAGCTGCAAATGGCGCCTAATTCCAATTTTGATTATCAAGTTCCGCTAAACGCAGAACTTGAGACAGGAAATTACCTCCTTACAATGGATGTTCAAAGTAGTGAAGATATATGGAGCTTTGAAAAAGAATTTACTGTTAAGGAGGCAGTATCTGAAACAACCGAAAAAGATCTTAAAACAAAAACACAAACAGAAGAAAAGGACTTGAATGCAGAAGCAGAAACAGAAGCAGAATATGAAACAACAAAGGAATCGAATAGAAAAAAGGCTTCACCCGTATGGAAGTATGTATTGGCAGGCATAGCTGTTGTGGCAGGCGGTATTCTCCTGTTTGTCTGGTATCGAAGGCGGGCAGCATATCAGGAGGCACGGCGCCGGGCAATTGAGGCAGCAGTTCTGTCCTTGCTTAGAGAATTCTAGATAAAAACTTATGGGGTGAATTATAAGTGAAAGCAGGCAGAATATATGACAGACAAAAGAAAAGGAGAAGAGAAAATGACAAAAGAAGTCACAAAAGATGAACTTGTAAGGTATGTAGAAGAAATGAAAATCAAAAAAGTCAGTATTGGAGGGTATGATAAGGTAGAAGTCTATGCCCATATCCAGGAATTGTTCCGGATGTATGGTGAATATATGAACCAAGAGATTAGCAAACAAAAGGGAATCATTGAAAAACAGAAAGGGGATATTGAGCAGCTGGAGAATGGAGCAAAGAATGCGAGGGAAGAATTGGCAGCCCGTATGGGAAAGGATCGTATGCATGAACAGGAGGTTCAAGAGCTTCATGCAAAGATTGCTGACTTGGAACACCATCAGAAGAAGGAGGTACAACTGTTGGAGGAATTGAAAGAGAAAGATGCAGACGTTAGCAGACGAGAGGAAGAAAGCGAGGTACAAAAGAGAATTATGGAAGAATTACAAACAAAAAATGAAGAATTGCAAGCTAAAAACGAAGAACTGCAAACAAAAAGCGAAGAACTGCAAACAAAAAGCGAAGAACTGCAAACGGAGATTGAGGAAAAAACAACAGTGATGGAAGCGCAAAGAACGGAAATCGAGAGGTTAGAAATGAGCGAAATGGAAAGTCAGGAGTCGGAAGAACTGAAAAAAGAATTGAAAAAGCAAACAGAGGAGATTTCGCTTTTGCAGGAGGAACTGCTCACTCATATAAATGAGAAAGAGATGCTGAAAAGAGAAGTAGAAGAACAGCAGGAACTGTTTGTGGAAACCGGAAAGCTGTATCAAAGCTTGAAAGAAAAAACAGAAAAAGAAGCGGAAAAAGAAATGAAGGAGAAAGGGAATCAACAGGAAATAGAGAACCTGCAAAGACAAATGGAGGAAAAAGAACAGATAATCACAGATCAAGAGCAGGAACTGCAAAGCATGCGCAAGAGACTGGAAGAAGAAATCAGACAGGCAAAAGAAGAAAAGGAGCGAGAAGTATCCACAGTTACAAGCGGCAATGATTATCAGGGGAAAATCGGAGAAATTTTGGGAGAAGCCCGCAAAGAAGGACAGAACATTATTGACAATGCCAGAATTGAGGCAGAGAAGGAGATGATCAAGCTTTTAAATTTGCGAGTGAGATTCAAACAGGAAAAAGAAACGTATCAGGATTGGTGCAAACGGATAGAAACAGAAAAAGAAATGCTAAAAGAATTCCTGAGAAAACTGTCTGTACAATATGGAGATGCAATAAAAGCATTCGATACAGTCAATGAAAAAGCAGCTTCTTTTGATATTAAAAAAATGTACAAAGTAATCGACAGCAACCAGGGTGGTATTGAAGAAAACACGTATGAGAAGAAAGAATTTGAAGTTGTATATGAGTCACAGGAAGGAGAACTGTGAAAATCTAAGGTGAACGCTCTTTTATATTGTAATATACTCCACACATCCTGAATTTTGCAGCAAAATGGATAAAAAGTCCCGTCAGACCAGTAAATATACGTTCTGGCGGGTTTTGTTTTGTCACAAAGTAGTGTATTCACGCAATAAAAAATGTGTTATTATAAGAAAAATTAATATGCTGATTGGAATACTGGCATCTTTAAGCAATGTCTTTCTATATTATTCAATAGGTTATCTGACACTTGTAGTGCAAAAGAAATATTTCAAATGGATGACAGGCATTTATATTTTGATAAAAATTACCATAACAGTATTTTATTTTATGTTCTTGGATTCTAATTATGCAATTATTACGGGAGATTACATCTTAACAATTATTATGATAATCATAAGT
>Ga0153983_1000219_pt1 | contig 14780 bp, 13 predicted proteins | sample TSGA067MetaG_FD_104693 | JGI IMG/M metagenome (GOLD analysis project Ga0153983, IMG submission 104693) | Attine ant fungus gardens microbial communities from Georgia, USA - TSGA067 MetaG | ecosystem: Host-associated > Fungi > Mycelium > Unclassified | place: USA: Georgia, Alexander Wildlife... | reverse complement strand
TTTGGATCAGGGCACCAAGGCTGCGGATCAGATCCCGTACCCCGTCGCAGTCGCTGGTATGGCTTTCCTCATAGCTGCCCGTGTCTTCGTTCAGGCTGCCTGTCTTTTCCTTCAGGGCTTCATAAGACGCCGTGATGGTTCCCGGGGACGGTGCGGCGGTGCCGAAAATATCCGAGATTTCACTCAGGATTCCGCTTAGTTCTTCTGCGGTTTCCGTGAACCCTTCTTTCTGCTCGCCAAGCCGCATCTTCAGGTCTTCCAGCGTATCCTGGGTGATATGCGCATCCGCAGAGCCGTCGATGGAATCATACCCGGTTTCATATACAAGCAGGCGGTCCAGGTACTCACCCAGCGCCTGTGCCAGAACGGCAAGGATGGTGCCGTGTACCTCCTGTACATAGCTTTTGATGCTCTCTGCCGCTGCCCCCTGCATGCCAAGCGAACCGGCTATGCCATTGCAGGCTTCGTCCACGCTTTCCAGCTGGCTTGTCCATAAATTGTTCTGGGTCAGGACTGCTTCCCTGACCTTTTTAATCTCTTCTACCTTTACTTCATATCCCAAAGTATGCCCCCTCTGTATTTCCAGACAAATGCACACATACCGTTCTGACTTTTATGAACAATTTCATCACCTTTCCTTCCCCTTTAATCGAAAAATTACTCTTCATTCATCTTATCACATCCCGCTTTTTCTGTCTGTCGACTAAAAGAATAGAATAAGTCGATTTTTCTTTCTTTTTCTTGATAATCCCTGTATTTATCATATTTTTTAGGTCGAAAAAAAGTCGAAAAGTCTTTCCTGTTTTGTCGCTTACTTCTCTAAGTATATGAAATTTAATTCAGGAGCAACGTTCTGTTCTTTGAATCGGATGTACCCAAGACGCTCATATAGCTTTAGATTTTTGACACTTTTATCGCTGGTGAAGAGTTCATATCGCTGATAAGGACATGCTTTTTCAATTTCACACAGAAGTTTCATCCCAATGCCTTGACCTTGATGATTTGGATGAACAATCAATTTCCCAATAAATAAAGTACTGTTTTTAGAATATGCGCATACTGACCCAATGATTTCTCCGGTATCGTCTATTGCTTTTAGAAATATACCAACCCTGTATTCCTGTTCTATCTCTTCTAATGTTTGCTTTAGCGGTGGAATTGAGGGATTATTCAAAAGCTTGGCCTCACTTTAATATGCCAAGAGCTGCAGTTGAGGTATTGCTTTCAAATCCTTATATTCGGCTTTTATAATCATCATTATCGTGTTCACCCCGAATCTACATGTAGAATTGGAACTTCGCATTTCAGAGATAGAGCAGCGGCGAGGTTGGTTCCGGTTTTATGGGAATTGCATGCTGCGGAAGCGAGACCTCGATTTTACCTTCCTAAGAAGGTAAAATCCGCTCTGAGAGGGCTCGCTGGAGTGTTTAGCATGCCTGACCATAAAACCGGAACCAACCTCGCCGCTGCTCTATCTCTGAAATGCGAAGCATCCAATCATCTTTTTTGTCAAGCAGAACGATAAGCCGGGTTATGTCGTGAATAATCATCTATCTAGGCCTGCTGTTGCCAACAGGCTCAAGCGACCTACCTAAAAGCGTGACGGGCAGCCACATAGCTTTTTATTCGGTCTTGCTTCGGATGGGGTTTACATGTGCCCCGTCTGTTACCAGACAGGCGGTAGTCTCTTACACTGCCCTTCCACCCTTACCAGTTGCCTGGCGGTACATTTCTGTTGCACTATCCTTAGAGTCGCCTCCACCGGACGTTATCCGGCATCCTGCCCTGTGAAGCCCGGACTTTCCTCAACCGGCACCTTTCGGCATTACCGGCTGCGATTATTTATTCTACTTGACAGATGTTATTCTATCATCTGTTCTTCTTTCTGTAAAGAGACTTTTCCTGGATTTCTAAATGCTGAGTGAATACATTCTCCTTATAGGTTGTCTGTAAAAACAGCCGATCGTAGTGATTTACAATTTGATGTACATTATACAATCCGATCCCTCGGTTCTCTCCCTTTGTAGAGACATTGCATTCATTTATGCTGTGCATACATATGTCTTTCTTCAGATAACTATTAACATCCTGCATATAGCCCATGGTTGTCGTAAGGATATTCGCGATATCATGTAGAAAGCTTCCGTGCTCCATATATTGATTTTCGATCTGCAGCGTATAGTTTTGAATAGCAAAGAGTATTTCCTGTTTGATTTCCCTGGCTGCTTTCTCTTTATGCATCTTTAATACCAATCAACAGCGGAGATTTGTCCATGATTACATTTTTCGTGTATCTTTTTATATGCGGGCTTATCAATGAAGTTACAACCCACATAATTGTGTCAATTGCATCGCTCGATTTCCCCTATATGTATATTGTTAAGAGCCTCTCTTATTTTTGCTTTATAAACAGATGGTTCCGTCCCTTTTAAGATAAACTCCATTGCTTCCGTCTTATATTCATAAGTTAAAGTACACATTTCCGAATGAGAAGTTATAAATATAATAAAACAGCGGGGATCAATCGCTCTTATCTTCTGTGCCAATAAAAGACCATTCATTTCATCTTGTAAGGCAATATCAATAAAGTAACATCCTCTGTTTTCTGCCTGTTTTGCATGTTGAAGAATAGTACGAGGATTATCTGTACACTGTACAATTTCCATATTTAGATTTTCTTTTTTTATATTGTACTGGATAATATCCGCAACCACTTCTCTTTGCTTCTGCTCATCCTCACATACATAAATATCTAACATAGTTTCCTCACTTTACGCATGAAAATATCCCCCGCCCACAAATTCCCGTAAAATGGAATTTTTCGGAATATCCTCACTGGGTACTCCCACAAAATAGTCTAAAAATTTCAACATCCGCTTTGCCTCATCATATTCCGGGTCATCTTCTTTGATTCCAAATAGAACAGGCTCTGCATACAGCTTCAAAATGGCTAATTCATAAACTAATGCGGAATCAAACATCACATCTGCGGATTCCTGAAATGGGAATATATTTTTTTCTTCGCCGCGTCTTACAGAGGGCCACATAGCTATCGTATCCCTGGCAGAGATCCCTCTTGTTCTATTATCCCTGACCATTCTCCTAAGCAGGCGGCCGTCTGTAGTAGGAATGCGGTTATGTTCATCAATATTTAACTGCGTCAATGCACTGATGTAGATTTTAAACTTACTGTCGGGAGGCAGAGAAGCACTTAACTTATCGTTTAGGCAGTGAATTCCTTCAATGACCAGAATATCGCCGTCACCTAGCTGATTGAAGTTTCCTTTGTATTCCCGCATGCCTGTTTTAAAATTATATTCCGGAAGCTCCACTCTCTGCCCCTGTAATAAAGCTGTCATATCTTCATTGAATTGTTTTACGTCAATTGCTTCCAGACATTCAAAATTTTTATTTCCTTCTTCGTCAACAGGTGTCTGATCTCTATTTACAAAATAGTTATCCACGGAAATAAGATGAGGCTTTAACCCATGAGCCGACAGCTGAATGGCAAGTCTGTGGGAAAAGGTCGTTTTTCCTGAAGAAGAAGGTCCGGCAACCATGACAAATTTTTTACAGTCCTGTTCCATGATTTGTTCTGCAATTCTGGAGATTTTGCCTTCCTGTAATGCTTCTGCAATCATAATCAGCTCCTGAGAATTATGGGTTGTGATTTTATCATTTAATTCTCCAACGGTGGATACATCCATCATATCCCCCCATTGCTCTGATTCCTTCTGCACATTAAAGATTTTAGGCATAGGACAAAATTCCGGAACAATTTCCGGTTCATTCTCCTCCGGCAGCTGCAGCACAAAACCCTCGTCATACAAAAGGAGATCAAAGTATTTGATATACCCTGTGTGCTGTACCATAAATCCATAAAAATAATCTTCAAATTCGTCAATGCTGTAAATATTTACGCGGGATACCCGGCGATAGCGAAACAGCTTTTCCTTGTCATACATTCCGTGCTTATGAAACAGCTCAATCGCTTCATTGGTTCCGATGCTGCGCTTTATGATCGGACGTTCCTGCTTTACGATTTTTATCATGTATTCTTTGACTTTTTTCAAAAACTCCTCATTTAAATCAACGTCTCCGTCAATCGTAAAATACAGACCCGGTCCAATTGAAAAATGAAGTACCACCTTACGTATATTTTCATGCCCTGCCACACGATATACGGCTTTAAGCAGTAATAGCGTGGCACTTCGTTTATATGTTTTATGTCCGGTTCTGTCAGCGATCGTGATAAATTCCAGTTCCCCGTCTTTTTTTAATCGTTTATGAAGCTCCCGCAGCTTTCCGTTTTTTACTACCAGTACGATAGGATACTTCGTCTGTCCTTCATATTCTTTTACGATTTCCGCAAAGGTAATACCCATGGGATATTGTTTTTCTTCTCCCAGTATTTTAACCTTTACCATCTGATTTTTCATAAATCATCCTCCTTTCAAATCAAGTGCTCCGGATGCACGACTTCCATCTGCTGAATCTTAAGCTCCGGTACCATTTCCTTTAGAGTATGTCTCAAATCCTCGATAAAAATGTATTCTGTTCCATAATGACCTGCATCAATAATAGTAATTCCCTTTTCTATCGCATCAATACCTGTATGGTAGTCAATATCTCCTGTAATCAGTACCTCGGCTCCCTTTTTCACTCCGGCATTCACCATGCTCTTACCGGAACCGGCAGAGATGGCGGCCAGCTCCACCTTGCGATTCAAATCTCCATATACTGTCACATGAGACAGTTCTAATCTTTCTTTTACATAGCCGGCACATTCCCTGACAGTCATAACCTTCGGAAGCTTACCTACCCGACCAATGCCTTCCCGATGCGTCCCGTCATCAAAGGTAACCTCTAAAATCGAAGTATCACTTAATTGCAGTATTTGTGCACTTAAATCTGCCATTTTACAAACATCATAGTTCGTATGCATTGCATAATAAGCGATATCCTGCTTAATTAACTGTATGATGCGGGTTCCCAGATAATTCTGGGCAATTATTTGTTTGATTTCCGAAAAAATGAGAGGATGATGAGTAATGATCATATCAGCTCCCCAGTCAGACGCTTTTTTAAGAACATCGCTGGTTACATCAAGTGCCAGAAAAATACGGGATACTTCTTTTTCTTCATCGCCTACCAGTAAACCTACATTATCCCATTTTTCTGCAAAAGTAAGCGGATATTTTTCTTCCAAACGCCGAATAATCGTTTTACATTTCATAATAGTTAAGCGCCTCCTCCAGATACCGCAGCTCTTTCTTGATTTCTCCAAGTCGTTTTTTTGTCTGAACTGTCGGATTTTCTAAAAGCTGCTGTTTTATATTTTCACAAGATTGTAGTTCCTTTTTCAGGAATTTGTAAAGCACTTCATTCCTTTGTTCCAGCAATAATTTTCCGTATCTGTAAAAAATTTCTTTTTCATGCCGCACAAAACCATGAATTGCTTTTATGACAGGATAATACTTTCCGTCTTCCAATATCATATCTTCTTGGATAATTTTGTAGCCATGATCACATAAAAAGACTCTTACCTGCCGGATTTCTGATTGCGGCTGCAAAATAAATTCAGAAACATCAGCAAGCACTGTTTCTCCTTCTCTTAGAATCTTTTGCAGAATCCTTCCGCCCATTCCTGCGATCACAAGGGTGTCTCCTTCCCCCTGATGAAGAGCTTCTGCGCCATCGGACAATCGTGTTTCTATGTAAGCCTTAAGCCCATTTTCCTGAATATGCTGTTTTGCCCGGGACAACGGTCCGGGACGAACATCCATGGCAATGGCACTTGGTATTTTTTTCTGCTGTATTAAGTAAATGGGCAGATATCCATGGTCGCATCCCGCATCTACCAGCCGGTTCCCCGGTGTAACCATATCTGCTACGGCCAAAAGTCTGTCGGACAGCTGCATATTGTTCTCCTGTTTAGTCCAGATAATCCTTCAGCTTACGGCTTCGGCTGGGATGTCTGAGTTTTCTTAACGCTTTGGCTTCTATCTGACGGATACGTTCTCTTGTGACATTGAATTCTTTACCGACTTCTTCCAGAGTTCTGGCTCGTCCATCATCTAATCCAAAGCGCAGGCGGAGGACTTTCTGCTCTCTTTCCGTTAAAGTTCCCAGTACTTCTACCAGCTGTTCCTTCAGCAGCGTAAATGCTGCCGCATCTGCTGGCACCGGGACATTGTCATCCTGGATAAAATCACCCAGATGGCTGTCTTCTTCTTCCCCAATCGGTGTTTCCAAAGAAACCGGCTCTTGAGAAATTTTTAAAATTTCACGGACACGTTCTACCGACATCCCCATTTCTTCCGCAATTTCTTCCGGAAGCGGTTCCCTGCCCAGCTGCTGCAGAAGCTGTCTGGATACACGGATTAACTTGTTGATGGTTTCCACCATATGGACAGGAATACGAATCGTTCTTGCCTGGTCAGCGATGGCACGGGTAATCGCCTGGCGTATCCACCAGGTGGCATAGGTACTGAACTTAAAGCCTTTACGGTAATCAAATTTTTCCACTGCTTTAATCAATCCCAGGTTCCCTTCCTGGATCAGATCTAAGAACAGCATGCCGCGTCCTACATAACGCTTTGCAATACTGACTACCAGGCGCAGGTTGGCCTCGGCCAGACGTTTCTTTGCTTCTTCGTCGCCGTCCTCCATTTTCAGTGCCAGCTCTATTTCCTCTTCCGCTGTTAATAAAGCGACCTTTCCGATTTCCTTTAAATACATCCGAACCGGATCTTCAATGCTGATGCCTTCAGGAACCGATAAATCAATATTTTCTACATCCACCTCTTCCTCTTCGTCGATAGTCCCTTCTGTCTCATCATTGATCATCAGCACAACCGCGTCGGATTCAGAGGTTCTCAGTACATCAACTCCATTTGTCTCCAGAAAATCAAATACCTTTTCCAGATATTCCGCATCAAGTGGGGTATCACGAAAGAAATCATTGATTTCCTGATATTCCAGCACATTTTTTTTCTTTTTCCCCAACTCTAAAAGCTCTGTTAATTTTTCACTGAATTTCCCCATACTCATTTCCATAGGTATTCCATCCTCTCATAACTTGTTTATATTTTATCCTTAATTGAAAGAAATATGCAATAACACCTTTCTTCCTTCTATCTCTTCTAACGCCTTCTTATCCTCCAGAATCTGCTGCAGCCCCTGCATATCTGTCGAAGAAAGTCGAGACGTACGATAGTCAATACTGTTCCTTTTTATACGGCACACCGTATCCGTCACTGCCTGCTGTCTTTCCTCATCTGTTTCCAAGCGAATGTCTGCATTAAATAAAGCTGCGACTTCCATTTGTTCTTCGCTCTCTGTAAACTGATTCAATAGTCTGGCCGGATTCACCTCCCCTTGCTCATATTGGGCAAATAATAATTTAGCTACCGTATGATATAATGGAGTTACAAAATCATCAGGTCCAAGATACTCTGCAATACTGTCAAATAGTTCCGGGTAAGAGGCAAGCCATGTCAGCATCCATTTCTGTGCTTTATCCACTCCGGTTTCCTTGCTTTTCTTTTGCCCGTGTCCTGATTTCGGCGGCTTCCACCCAGCGGCAGGGGTTCCCTGCAAAGCTAACGTATTTACCATTTTCCTTAAATCCTCATAAGAAATACCATACCTGCGGGCAATGGATTCCATGTAATTTTCTCTTTCTATCGTTTCGGTGAATTCCAGAAGCCGTTTTGCAATCTCTTTGTAAAAATCTGTTTTCCCCTGAGGATCTGTCAAATCATACCTGTTTTCCAGCACCTGTATTTCGAAGAGAAAACCGTTCATCGCCTTACGAAGCCGATCCTCAAAAGCCTCTGTGCCTTCTGCCTGGATAAATTCATCCGGATCTTTATAGGGTTTTAAATCTACTACCTTTGCATGCAGACCCGCTGCCTTTAAAATGGGAATCCCCCTCAAAGCCGCCCGAACACCTGCCTCATCACTGTCATAGGTCAGCAATATTTCCTCTGTATAGCGGTGCAAAAGACTTGCATGACCAGAAGTCAAAGCCGTTCCCAGTGAAGCCACGGCATTTGTAAATCCTGCCTGATGCATAGCAATTACATCCATATACCCTTCACAGACGATCAAGGCTTTTTTTCTGGAGGTTCTGGCAATATGAAGTCCATACAGATTATGACTTTTATCAAAAATTTTCGTTTCCGGGGAATTCAGATATTTGGGCTTCCCATTTCCCATCACACGCCCCCCGAATCCAATGACTCTTCCATTGACATCCATAATCGGAAACATCACACGGTTCCAAAACTTATCATACATCCCTCTTTTTTCATCCGCCTGAAAGAGCCCGGATTGTTTTAATATTTCATCAGAATGTCCTTTTTTCTTCAGATATTTATGTAAGGTATCGGAATATTTTACTGCATACCCCAAACCAAAATTTTGCATCGTTTCTTTTTTCAATCCACGATTTGTCAGATATTCATATGCCTGCTTTCCGGCATCTGTGCGCAGTTGATAATAGTAAAAAGCTGCTGCCTGCTTTTGAATTTCCCGCAAAACAGATTTCAAATCTGCCTGTGCCTTCTGCTCTTTGGAGTATTCAACTTCAGGCAAAGCCACCCCTGCCCGCCCGGCTAAAAATTTTACTGCTTCTAAAAAGGTAAAGTTTTCATAGTTCATAACAAAGGTATAGACATTTCCGCCTGCTCCGCAACCAAAGCAATAGTACATCTGTTTTCCGGGGGTTACGGAAAAAGAAGCTGTTTTCTCATTATGAAAAGGACAAAGCCCAAAATAGGAGTTTCCTTTCCTTTTCAGATTTACATAGCCGGAAATCACATCTACGATATCATTTTTCATGCGTATTTCTTCAATTAATTCATCCGGGTAATACACAATTTCCCTCCACTTTTATATTCAATAAACTTCCCAGCCTCTGGGGATGAAGATTTCCTGGAATTTTGCCATTGAAAATTGATCTGTCATTCCCGAAATATAATCACATATCACACGTCTTGGATCTTCTCCGGTTTGCATCAAACGGATATATTCCTCAGACATTGCCTCCGGATTGACATTGTAGTATTCATACAATTTCTCAATCATCTTGCGGGCTTTTCCTTCCTCTTTTTTTGCAATGGGATTCAGATATACATTTTCAAACATTAAAGTCCTCAAATCCTTCATGGCTTCTGCGATTGGAGGGGACATTAAAATCTTGTCTTTTTCCTGACTGTTACTGATAATGTCATGGATAAACGTATTTAAACGTTCTCTGGTGGTATCCCCCAGCAGCATCCGCAGTGTAATCGGGATATCATCTTCGCTAAGGATACCGGCACGCTTCGCATCATCCATATCGTGATGAATATAGGATATCTTATCACATAAGCGGACGATCTGTCCTTCCAGAGTTTTGGGACTTCCTAAGATTCGATGATTTAAGATACCGTCACGCACTTCCCAGGTAAGATTTAAACCATTTCCACCCTTTTCGATCTGCTCTACCACACGAAGGCTCTGTTTATAATGGGCAAATCCAAGCGGGCAGACAGTATTTAACGCTTCCTCTCCTGCATGTCCAAAGGGTGTGTGTCCTAAGTCATGACCAAGCGCAATCGCTTCCACCAAGTCTTCATTTAGCTGCAGTGCCTTGGCTATCGTCCTTGACGTCTGAGAAACTTCCAGCGTATGGGTCAGCCGGTTCCGGTAATGGTCTCCCTGAGGTGCTAAAAATACCTGCGTCTTATCCTTTAACCTTCGAAACGACTTAGAATGCAGAATGCGATCTCTGTCCCTTTGATAAGCAGTCCGAATATCACATTCCTCCTCTGCATGCACTCTGCCTTTGGAGTATTTACTATAGGATGCATTGGGACTTAAAAATTCAATTTCCCGCTCTTCACATTTTTCACGAATGGTCATAAGAGAGCCTCCCTCCAAGATAAACCCCTTTACTTTTATTATTCTGCAAAATATTCGTATTTCCTTTATTTCAGTGTAAATTATTTTAAATTTTCTAAATTGAAATTTTCCACATCAAAAACAAGGCGGCAAAGTGGGGTGCGAACAGTTCTCACCCCGCTTTGCCGCCTTGTTTTTGATGTGGAAAATTTCAGTTTCTAAAATCAAATATAATTCGCAACAAGCGGAGCAAACACTACGATGATAATTCCCATTACTACAATTGCCAGACTGCTCATCGCTCCCTGTATTTCTCCCATTTTTAATGCCTTGCTTGTCCCTATGGCATGTCCGGACGCACCTAAAGCCAATCCCTGTGCGATTGGATCTTTGATTCGGAAAAGTTTAAATACGATATCAGCGATCAGGGTGCTGAAAAGACCGGTAACCACAACTGCCATCACTGTAATTCCGGATATTCCCCCCAATTCTTCTGCTACTCCAATAGCAATTGCTGTCGTAATGGATTTTGGCAGCAGTGATATCACTAAAACCGTTTCCATTTTCATAATATATGCCAATCCTATGATTAATACCAGACAAGTAACGGCTCCCGCCGTCAGTCCTGCCAGAACAGGAAACAGACTGCTTTTTAAAACTTGTATTTGACGATACAGGGGGAGTGCCAGACAAACAGTTGCCGGCGTAAGAAGATATGCAATATACTGGGAACCTTGATGAAATGTCTGATATTCAATATTTCCCACTTTTAAAAATAGGATAATAATAACTGCAGCAATCAGCAGCGGGTTGCATATGGATATCTTTATCTTTTTTTGAATACTCATGCCGATCCAGTAGCAAACCAGACTCAGGAAAAATCCGAAATACAGGGAATTCTCAAATATTTCATTCATGCGACTTACGCTCCTTTTTCCGTAAATTCAACAGAGATTGTGTAATCCGACCGGTCACCGCCATAACGGCTGCAGTTGTAACCACAACAACTATAAGAAAAGATACCAGATTGCCGGAAAGATACCCGATGTTTTCTATCACTCCTACGCTCGGATCAATAAACATAAGCGGCATCCACAAAAGCAGCAGATCCGCCGTTTCTTTAATCTGTTCTTCTTTGATAACACCAAGGCACAGACAAAGAAACAACACCACCATGCCATACACACTGCCCGGCACCGGCAGCGGAAGAATATGATTCATCATTTCTCCGATAAAAGTCAGTCCGCCGATAATCGCTATTTGTTTTATATATTTCATAAAAATCCTGCTTTCTATTGCAAATTGTATTTTATCATATCATATTTTTATTTTCTTGTTAAGCATCTGCGAGAAAAAGTGTTGTAAAGGCAACTGAAAAGCAACAGACAGCATATGATTTGAGTATCATATACTGTCTGTTGCTTATTAACATTAGCTGAAAAATCTGCTAGATTCATCTAGATTCATCTATCTGGACTTTTTCTTGCTCACAACATCAAAGATAACAGCAGCTAACAACACAAGTCCTTTTACCACTTTCTGATAGTTGGCATCTACTCCCATGATACTCATGCCAAGATTGATAACACCCATCAATGTGGCTCCGACGATTACGCCCGGCACAGTACCAATACCACCATATGCCGATGCTCCACCGATAAAGCAGGAACCGATCGCATCCATTTCGTAGTTTGTTCCAGCCGTGGGATTTGCCGAATTCAGACGAGCAATGGTTACCATTGCTGCAACCGCCGACAAAAGGCCCATGTTTAAGTAAGCGGCAAAATATACATGATCTGTATTAATACCGGATAATCTGGTTGCTTTTTCATTTCCGCCCACTGCATAGAAATAACGGCCGATCGTAGTTCGTGATGTAATATAACTGTATATCAATATAATTAACAAAATCCAAACCAGGACATTGGGAATCCCTTTATACTGAGCCAAACGATACATAAATGCCAGAATTACCGCACAAATAATAACTGCTTTCACTATCATTCCAGGCAGCGGCTCTGTTTCATAACCTTTTTTTGACCGGTTCCGTCTGCTCATATATACTACCAGAACATAAATCACACAAGCCAGAACACCTGCCAGCATACAGGTCAGATTGATTCCATCTCCACCCAGTGGATTTACGACATAGTTATTAAAAAGCTCCAGATAATTGTCCGGCATTGGAGCAATGGTTAATCCATTTAAAATCACATTGGAAAGCCCCCGAAAAACCAGCATCCCAGCCAGCGTAACGATAAATGGAGGTACTCGTATATAGGCAATCCAGAATCCCTGCCAGGCGCCAATAGCCAGGCCAACCAATATCATAGCCAACATGCCCAGGTAAATATTCATCCCTTTATTCACCATGAAAGTACCACCTACAGCACCGACGAAGCATACAATAGATCCTACGGAAAGATCGATATTCCCCCCTGTTAAAATACACAGCAGCATCCCGGTTGCCAATATAAATACGTATGCATTCTGAGCGATTAAGTTATTGACATTTTGCGGCAGCAGCATTTTACCGTCCGTTTGCCAGGTAAAAAACAAGGTTATGATTACCAGCGCAATGACCATTGTATATTTCTTCACTATTTCTGAAATTTTTGCTTTATCCATTGTCTACTCTCCTTTACCTGATTTCAAAATATGTGACATAATTAATTCCTGAGTAGCCTCCTCGGCATCCAGCTCTCCGACGATCCTTCCTTCGTTCATGACATAAATCCGATCGGACATACCAAGAATTTCAGGAAGCTCTGAGGAAATCATAATAACGGATTTGCCCGCTGCCACTAATTCATTAATAATACAGTAAATTTCATATTTTGCTCCGACATCAATACCTCGCGTAGGTTCATCCATAATCAAAATATCCGGTTCGGTAAACATCCATTTTGACAAAAGTACTTTTTGTTGATTCCCACCGCTTAAATTCCCGACGTTTTGTTCAACCGTCGGACATTTTATATTTAATTTTTCCTTGTATTCTACCGCTACGTGATATTCTTTATCTTTATCGATTACCATATTTTTGCTGACTCCGGAAAGATTTGCCAGAGTGGTATTGATTTTAATCGGATTTGAAAGGATGAGTCCGTTGTCTTTTCTGTCCTCCGTAACATATGATAGTTTCTTATGAATTGCATCTTTTACATTATGTAAATGCACTTCCTCTTCATTTATAAAGAGCTGCCCCCGGATATTAGTTCCGTAGCTTTTTCCGAATATGCTCATCGCAAGTTCTGTTCGCCCTGCTCCCATCAGGCCAGAGATACCCACCACTTCCCCTTTATGTACTTTTATGGAAACGTCATCACATACTTTTCGCTCGGTGTAAAGAGGATGATGAACGGTCCAGTTTTTTGTCTCCAAAAGCACTTGATTACTTTTTACCCGTTCTCTTTGCGGGAAGCGATCCGTCAGATCTCTCCCTACCATACCTTTGATAATACGGTCTTCCGAAACTTCATCCGTCTTACTATCCAGCGTTTCTATTGTGCTTCCATCCCGAATTACCGTAATTTTATCTGCTACATAGGCAATCTCATTTAATTTATGCGAAATGATAATCGAAGTCATTCCCTCTGATTTGAATTTTAATAATAAATCCAAAAGAGATTTCGAATCTGTTTCATTTAGCGAAGCCGTTGGTTCATCCAAAATCAGCAATTTCGCCTTCTTGGCAAGTGCCTTTGCAATTTCCACCAATTGCTGTTTCCCGACACTGATATCCTTAATGAGTGTTCTGGATGAGTCTTGCAGTCCTACGGTTCTTAAATATTGATTTGCCTCACTATAGGTCACATTCCAGTCGATGGCTGCTTTCTTACCTTTTTCATTTCCCAGATACATATTTTCCCCAATGGACATATAAGGAATTAGGGCCAATTCCTGATGGATAATAACGATTCCTTTTTCTTCACTATCTTTTATTTTTGAAAATCTGCATTCTTTTCCATTAAATACAATATCCCCTTCATAGGTTCCGTGGGGATATATTCCGCTTAAGACATTCATAAGCGTGGATTTTCCCGCACCGTTTTCTCCAACCAGTGCATGAATCTCACCTTCTTCTACCTTTAAATTTACATTGTCAAGGGCTTTGACACCGGGAAATGTTTTCGTGATCTGTTTCATTTCAAGAAGTGTTCCTGCCAATCGTATCCCTCCTCTTTTAGCATGAAGTACAGGTGGGCAAACCCCACCTGCACAATAAACGGTCTTTCACTGAAAATTATTTTAATTCATCCTCTGTATAATAACCGGAATCAATCAGTAATTCCTGATAATTATCAATCGTACATACAACCGGCTCACAAAGATAACTGGGAACAACTCCGTTGCCATTGTCATAGCTTTTTGTATCATTAACTTCTACTTCTGTTCCGCTCATAATAGAATCAATCATCTTCACGGTCTGAGCCGCCAGATCACGGGTATCTTTAAAGACACTCATTGCCTGTTTTTCGATCAGCATATTCTTTACGTTGGCAATGTCACAATCCTGTCCGGTAACAACTGGATAATCTCCTGTGTAGGAGGATGCCAATGCATTGGTTACTCCAAGTGCGGTAGAATCATTAGAACAAAGTACCGCATGCAAGGTAGTTCCATCAGAATAATTACCGGAAATAATTGTATCCATTCTGTTTTGTGCATTTTCTGTTGACCAGTCGGCAGTTGCCACCGTTGCGAAATCCGTTTGTCCGGATGGTATTACGATGGTACCGTCATCAATATAAGGCTGAAGAACATCCATCGCCCCATTGTAAAAGAAAGTAGCATTGTTATCCGCCGGATCACCGGTGAAAACTTCCATGTTATAAGTTTCGGCTGCATTATCCAGATCTAATTCATCTCTGATATATTCGCCCTGT
>Ga0153983_1000218_pt1 | contig 14783 bp, 12 predicted proteins | sample TSGA067MetaG_FD_104693 | JGI IMG/M metagenome (GOLD analysis project Ga0153983, IMG submission 104693) | Attine ant fungus gardens microbial communities from Georgia, USA - TSGA067 MetaG | ecosystem: Host-associated > Fungi > Mycelium > Unclassified | place: USA: Georgia, Alexander Wildlife... | reverse complement strand
TCTCTTTCTCAAATATGATAGCAATTCCTTTCTCCTTCAGCAAACGTACATATTGAAGCGTGTCAACCAGATTTCTAGAAAAACGTGATATTGATTTCGTTAATATAACGTCTATATGATCATCCATGCAATCCTTAATCATATTCAAAAATCCCTCACGCTTTACTGTCTTTGTACCTGTAATTGCTTCATCAGAATAAATCCCAACAAATGCCCATTCTTTGTTCTTTGAAATTTTTTCTGTGTAATACTGCTTCTGGGATTGAAAGCTGTTCAACTGCTCTTCACCATCTGTACTTACTCGTACATATGCAGCAACTCTCTGACGTTCGAGTTTTAATCCTGAGCCTTCAAACCCTCTTCTCCTTACTGTACCTTCACTTGCTTTAATTACTTCAACTTCTGCCATTTCAACCTCTTCCTTTCTAAAGTATAGTAAAAACAGAAACCTCATTACTTAGTTGTTTTTGTTTCTGACTTTACTATACTTCAAAAATCAAATATGAACGAATGTGCGAAAGGCAGATAGATTTTTTCTACCTGCCTTTCAAAATTCACTTATACTTTTACAAAACTAACAATATTGTAAGCCTGCATGATTTTGTTTTTAACTGCTGTATACTCTGTTTCACTTATCAATAACATGCGGTACATTTTACCAAGAACTGCAAGCTTCTTAGATAATTCCAATTCTTTCATCTATATAATCACCCTAATCCTCATATATCCCAATTTGCCTCTTCGCTGCATTGTTAATCTTATCCATCAGCCTGTCATCTGTAATTACACCAATCTTCTTTATTACTTGTGAACGGTCTGCACTGCACATTTGCTCACACATAGCCATGCCTGATTCCCTTAACCCTTCGCAATCCTCTCTGTCAACAAAAACATGCTCCGGATTATCAATCATTCGGAAATTCTTTGTCATCGGAATTACGGTAATAATTGGACTTGTCATATTAAATTCTGTTCCGCTTAGCACAATCGCCGGTCTGGAACCAATAATCTTACAATGGCTAATATCATTTCCGAAATCAAGCAGCACGATATCCCCTCTTTTCACTGGGGATGTTGATAGTGCCTTCTCAATCGAAGCCGGCTGGTGGTACTGTGTGCTTTGTTCTGGGTTTATATCTCTGTAAAATTTAGTGTTTCTATTTTGTCTGACACATAAATTTCCTCTGTCGTCATATAATTCATGGTTTAACTTAACTCTCATTTATTCTCCAATCCAGTCTGCAAGATGAAAGACACCTTGCAGACTTCTACTTAAATCAAATTGTATAATCTCGCATATGGGATGAATTCTGAATCCGATTTTTCAATAGCCGCTCTGTATGGTTCGCTCTCAAAGAGAAGATTGTTTCAGTTTGAAATCACATCGACATCTTCACCTTCCACTTATAGATTCTCCTCGTCCGCCTTATCTCCTGCAAGCTCATATGCTCTAATGAATTCAACTGCCTCTTCCTCGGTAGGACAGCTAACCACAACTTTATCATGTTCATCAATCACTATGGTCTTACTGGCTAACACTACATGCCGCAATTTCTTTCGCATTCAAAGCCACCCTCCCATGGTACATCGCAGGAATTGCATCCTTTCTCCAAAGAATAAACGGATACACCTAACTCCTCCGCTTTTCTAAGAAACTTCTGCAAATCATCGTTATCTGTTGTGATTTCAAGTATTGAACGAACAAGTACCACCTTAATGAACTCTTTTTCCATCCACTGTACTAATCGATCAATCGCCTTGCGGTCAATATCCTTACCGCTGCTCTCATCTGTAATAACGTCAAAAAGTACAATCTCTTTTCTGGCTGCATACTCTATCATAGTTCCTGCGATATGCATCATCTTGTCATCTGACTTTCTCGACTTCATAAAGCCAATACCGGCATATCGTTCCTGATAGGCTGCATTTCTAACTGTTTCTCTCATTAGCTTCACCTGCTTTCTTCATGATGTGAGTCTCCAATGCGCATTGTCTTCTCACGTAAGAAGTCTTGTTATTGTACGGACAATTCAAAATATACATAAAATATGATTCCGTATGTCAAAGCTCCTTACGTCGGAAGACAAATAATAATCATCCAACGTCTCCATCTTTGGAGAATCCCCCAGCCGGGTAACGTATACTGGGACAGCTTATCCCATACTGCACTTCATCCCGGCCCATATAGTGAACCAAGGTTCACATTGGGAATCATCTGCAAGAAGCCACTCCCTGATTATGCTTTTGCACATCAGGCACGCCATTTATCTCATTATCTCTAGCTGCCATGCTAGTAGGCACAACCCTCTGCTTCTGACCTTCACGGGCAAATAGTGTAATTCACTATCAGACCAGTCTTCGCACGAAATGGGGTTCTGCCACCCTACTAATAAGTAAGGCGAAAATAAATTTACGGTATACGGTGTCCTATTCAGTTTTCATTGTTCAAAAGCCTTTTGAAATCACTTTCCAATGCTCATTCACGTTTCCCAATCTGTGTGTATTATTATCAATCACTGATTCAAACATAGATTCATTGAAATGTCTTTCAATTGCTATGGTCCTATTCTATAAAATTATTCAGATAATCTGAACCGACTGGTATTCTGGGTAAAAAAAATTAACCCCGAACACTATTCAGGGTTAAGCCACATTTTCCATCATTATCTTAATCATTCGATATATCTGATCCTTTTTTAGAGCATCTGCACCTTCAAGCAACCTGCTAATAGCAGAATCAATTCCATCTTCTTCTTTCAGATTTCGTTTATATCCAAAATAGAAGTAATCGGCAGATATATTAAATAACTGGCATATTCTAGTGATATGCTCAGGCATACACACGCTTCTTCCATTTTCGATTTTAGATAGCATATCAACTGACAACATCAGCTTTTCAGCTAGTACTTCCTGTTTCATGCCAACTGATTTTCGTATTTCACGTATTCTGCTTCCATATAGTTTCTGTTCATACTGTACTTCATAATCCATATCTGCCGATACCTCCTTTCTTCAGTGATAGTTTTCTGACTATCTTATTCTTAAAAGCTCTCTAATACAGCACGTTATTTATAACTTGTCCTGATCTGTAAAGAGATTCAGTATCAAATGGTACACTTTTATATTGATATTCACAATATCTGCGTTGCCATTTATTTGTATCCGCAATTTTATCAATTATTAGGAAATGAAAATACGCATTTCAATTCCGAAACAAAAAAAGCCAGAATAAGAGTTAGTCCTTAACTAACTTCTTACTCTGGCAATTTGCTATCTCACAGCTATAGGATTCGGTTTTGAAACTCGCCCTATAACAGATTCATATACGAATGAACCTCCATGCGGATGCGTGGCTCAGTAGTTACTATCTATATATTACTTGAGGCAACCTTACAGTATGCTTCAAGTCGCTTTCTTCTTTGCCCACTCGTTACATATCGTAAATTAATAACTGCGACTGCCCTGCAATTAGGGCATTTTATCCTGATGATTCCCTCTGATGCTACTCCAACATCAAACAATCTACGATTTGAACAGTTTGGGCAGCAAACATGTACTACGTCTTCTGTAGTCTCCATCTCTAACACCTCCACTAAAGTATTCGGGTGCTGTTTAACAAAAAATAAGTGGTAACCATTTCCAGTGGTCCTTGGTAGCAATATAATTATAATAAGAACATGTGTTCGTGTCAACTGTTTTTTCATCATTTTAGAAACAAAGTTTCTCCGATTTGTCAAATCATAACTTTCTCACTTTCTTACACCATTCTCCAAATATCATCTAGCAATACTGTTCCATCTAAAATAATTGAATTCCTATGTTCATTTGTATTAGGAAATGCCATGCAATACGCAAGCACTTCCTCACGTTCAATCATTATCACACCCACCTTTATTTAAAATATTCCTCCACGCTCATAGTCTTCTTACAGCTATAATTTAGACAAGAAAAAAATCGTCCATATTTTCCATTTCTCAATGCCATCCTGTTTCCACAATCCGGACATTCCATAATATCTTCTAACCGAATTGTGTAACATTCTTCTTTCGTAGGCTCCACACCTTTACTGATTGCATCTGCTATTTTGTTTTCCTTTTTTCGAACCAGCTTTTCAAATACATTACGAACACCTCTCGCATTACCAAAATCATCCTGCCTGGATTCTATGCTTAATAATTTCACTAAATATCTCTGCATTGCTTCATCAAACTTCATTGCCATTTTCTGATTAGCTGCCATATTATTGATAATCGCAACCATTTCTGCAACCGTATAATCCTCAAACATAATTTCCGTTGCGAACCTGCTGCTTAGTCCTTGATTGCTTTTCAAAAATTCATCCATCTTATCCTTATATCCGGCAATAATAACCATTAGGTTATCCCTATGGTTTTCGATTTCAGCAACCAGTGTATCCACGGCTTCTCTTCCAAAATCATCTCCACTGCCATGAACCAGAGAATATGCTTCATCAATAAACAGAATTCCACCCAATGCCTCCTGTACTTTTTCCTTTACGTTAGATGCCGTGTGTCCCTGATACTTGCCAACCAAGTCTGCTCTACCACATTCCACAAAGATATTGCCCTTTTCAAGCACACCCAATTCTGCATAAATTTTCCCCAAAATTCTGGCAACCGTTGTTTTCCCAGTTCCTGCGTTTCCTGTAAAAATCAAATGCATGGTCCCAAGACTGGCAGACTCATCACCAAATTTTTCTCTTTTATATTCTGTCACCTTAATACTGTTAATAATTTCAGATACTTTTCTCTTTACAGAAATGAGCCCCTGCATATTATTTAATTCGGCGGTATATTCCTCAACCTTATCCCAGTTTCTTTTGTTTTTGGATGCTTCAATAGGATCTATCTGCTTTTGCACCACATTTTCTTCTTGAATATCTTTCATTTCCTGTTTGGCAGTATCTTGGGCATTGACCGCCTGCTGTTTAGAAGTAATATATGCTATCAAACCTAGGTTTCTACTTCTTATCTCATTCACAGGCAAATTTGTATACTTGTCATTTTCAAAATCATACACGAAAAACTGTTTGTTTTCAGAATTTTCCGAATCTAACAACGCAGTCAAATCATTTTGGATTGATTTTGAGAATAAACTTGCCGCTTCATAGTCTTTTGTGCAGCCGATTCCATATGTGTTTCTCCGTGCCAGTTCAAATTGTATGTATGCCGGATAAAATCTGGTATCAAAATCTTCCATGTATTCACAGTAACATTTATACTGCCGGACTAAATATTTATAAGAAAGCTTTAAATCTTTTTTATAATAATAAACACTAAGATAAAGTGGTAAATGCTCTGCATATTCAAATAAATCTTCATGGAAACAGAACGCTCCATATAATTCTTTAGCTAAACGCATATATTCTGCATCTTTGTAATATTCTGCATCTGCGATTGCCTTTATCATTATCAAAGCATCTGCATCGGTAATTCCATACTTATTTTCACTTGAAAAATAACCGTTCAAGGAAAGATAGGCATATAAATATCTGGCAAGCTGCATCTTCTTTGTATTTGCTAAATAATACAGCCATTTCAGACAACTTTCGGTCATCATGTTGCGATCAACAAAATCTGCAATATCATATAACAGTAACTCATCAGCAGAAAAAAGTGACAGTTCCTTTATGTCTCCATCATAATAGTGAATGGTAAGAATAAAATCCGCCTGCTTGCTGCCTTTTAACATATCAAGTGCAAGTTCTAATTCTTGAATCTCAGGATCGTCCTTCTTTTTAAAAAAGCCTTGTTTTGATTTTTTTATATTCTCCAAATGAATGATTAGTTCTTGTGTAGATTGAAAGATATTGTGTAGTTCATACTTTCTTCTAAGTTCATCAATATGTAATCCCACCGTTATTCTTCCTTTCCCCATAATTCTATATGAATTTCTAGCTTTCACTATTATAACAAATCAACAGATAAAAATATAGCACTGAATATTTACTTCTGGTATTCAATACTATTAGCCTCTGCACTAGAACACTTTTTATGAATAAATCGGAAATAGAATAGTGATTATCTCACGGTAAGAATACCAATTTCCTAGCATATAAGTACCTTTCTTCATTGCATACTTTTTATCCCAAATATTAAAAACATCTATTCTTTGAATTAATAATCCTACAAATTTCATTGGCTATTATCCTGGCTTCCTCTTCCGTATTATCCTGATTGAATGATACTCTTATTGTTCCATTAGCATAATTATCAGTTAAACCAATTGCACTTATTACATGCGATGCTACAGTTTCAACAGAATTACAAGCTGCACCTGTTGAAATACAAATCCCTTGCAGATCCAGCCTATGAAGTACTAATTCACCATCTGAATTTTTAAAAGATAAACTAACAATCCCAGGTAATAAATCATCACTTCCATTGCGTATGAAATCAAGTTTACATGACCGCAATTCCTCAATTAAAGCATTAACTACAGCTCTTGTCTTCTTATCATTCTCCTGCATATTTTGAACATTCTTTTTTAAAGCAGTTGCCATGGCCGCTATACCTGCAACATTTTCTGTTCCCGCCCTCATTTGTTTTTCTTGAGCACCACCAAAGATAAACGGTTCAATCTTATTTTGTTCTTTTATGTAAACAAATCCTGTTCCTTTATATCCGTTAAATTTATGTGCAGACGCTGTTAAAAAGTCCACTTTCAGTACTTCCATATCAATTGGAATATGACCAACTGCTTGTACTGCATCGGTATGAAATAAAACCCCATTCTCATGAGCGACCTCTGCTAATTCTTTGATTTTTTGTATAGTACCAATTTCATTATTTGCCATCATAATCGACACCAATGTTGTATCAGAAGTAATTGCTTTTTCCAAATCTTCTACTGATATATGTCCCGAATTATCTACTGGCAGGTATGTAACCTGATATCCCTCTCTTTCAAGTTTTTGGCAGGTTTCCAATATAGCATGATGCTCTATCACAGATGTTATTATGTGTCTTTTAGATGTTGAATGAGCAACCGATTTTAGAATCCAGTTATCACCTTCCGAACCACCCGACGTAAAAAATATTTCTTCTGATTTTGTATTAAGACAATCAGCTATTGATTGTCTTGCTTCCTTAATAGCCTTTTTAGCAGGTCTTGAAAATGAATATTTCGATGATGGATTAGCATATTCATTCAGCAAAAATGCCTTCATCACATTAAATGCATCTATGTCTAATTTTGTTGTTGCTGCATTGTCAGCATATATTATTTTTTTCAATAGATTCACCCTCCATTATTCAAAACAAAGTGCATCCTTGCTGTTTGAATTCTTCTATTTTGTCTTCTAATTCTTCCACAGTTACATTTAAATAATCTGCTAAACAATCCATACAATAAAAATTGACAATCTCTTTACCAAGCAATTTTTTATTAATGCCAATTGTGTCTTTCTTCAAAGGAGTTCGTCCACAACAAATACATTTAGTTATCATACTCATCTATATCCTTTATACTGAACTTTGGTACATTTTTCCCCTTAAATTCAGGATCTAAAATACCAAGCTGAATTTTAATAATGCCTCTCATCTTTACCGCCGGTCTCAAACAATACTTATTAAAATCCTTTGCTTCTATATCTCTTACACTTCTTACATTTGGGTAAAGTAATTTTAAATACGCTGTACAAATTCTCTTAACAGCCTCTGTATCACGAGTATCCGCATGTTCCGGAACTTCAATTAATTGATCTGTAATTGCTCTATAACTGGCATCTTCTCGAAGCAAATGCATAATTGTACAAAAATATTCAGAGTTTAAAGCCCAATCTGAAATTTTTAAGTCATCATGCATTCTTGGGATATCCCATCCTTTTATAAATCCATGGAATCTATCAATCAATGCACTTTCATGAAATACTGCAGGTAATTCATTCAACATATTTTGGTACTCATCCATATTCTCCTGCTTAATATTTCCTAATAAAATAATACCTGAATCTGCAGTTCCCGGATAGTTTCCAACTGTGAATGTACCTGATTCCATATACCCTTTCATAGCTGCACGCATTTCATCCACATCTGTAAACGAGATTGTTTGTACTTCATCAAGCGCAACAAAATCATTATTACATACTAGTCCTTGGGTTCTCTTGCTAATATCATAAAACATCTTTGCCCTAGACATAACTCCGCCAGAAGACAACCATCCAAACTTGCTTACCCTTCCAAACAAATATGATTTCCCTGTCCCCTTTGGTGCCAATTCTATCAGATTTAATCTTTTTTCAATAAACGGTAACAGTCGAGTAAGCATAGTGAGCTTCTGTGTTTCATCCTCGTATCCGTCTGCATTGTAATCGATTGCGCCCAGTAATACATCAATCCATTCTTCAATCGAAAATTCAGAGCGTACATCCTTATAATAATCAAGATCAATTGCATATGGGCAAAAATCAGTAAAGCTCGTAAGCTTAATTTTCCCGGGAAGTTTCAATTCATCATCTGGCAATCTATAACCTAATTCAATAACTCCCCATATTTCCTTGCCTTTTACTAATTCACTCTTACATTCTTCCCAGGTATATGGCTCTATTAACGTTTCCTTGTTTGTGAGTCCGAATTCTGGGAGTGAAAATGAAATCTCCTGCGTCTTAATATTTATGTCAACTGAAATTTTAGTCAACATTTTCACACGCTCATTTTCATAAACGATACGATTCTTTATGCTAACCCAATCATCCTTTTTAGGAATGAATTCATTTATAAAATCGGATACTTCATTTATATCAAAATTCCCACTTTCATCTTCAAATTTTTTAAGCAACCAGTCTCGCATAAATGAAGGTAAGCTCAATGATGAAAAGAAATTACTTTTCTTTAAATCTTTATAGACAACCATTTCATCAAAGCACTCACGCAATTTCTCACTAAATACATCGTTAGCCATTTTGTTATACCTCTTTTCTAGCAGTTAAAATAAGTCTTTCTCTGCAAATCCTTCTTTTTCTATACTGAAAGATAATCCAGATACGATTAAATTATTATCTGAATAGACATCAGCTATATATATGCCAGTACGCCTAATGTCAGGCATATGTACCAAGTATTTTCTGTCTTCAATTCTTTCGCCCTGATAGTATTTATCGTTAACACAAATCGATAGGTTTTCTAACTTAGCACTTGAAAATACAGTTATTTCCGCTTTCTTTCTCATGCTAACTTTTACTACATTGTCTACAAACTGAATTACTATGTTGCTACTCTTTTTCTTCAGTTCAATAATTGGTACAACCACTTCTTCCAAAGTTGCACCACCATGTGTCTCAACACTGGCAGCTCTGCCTCCTTTAAACCGATCATAGCTTGCTAATACATAAAAATCGCCTTCACGAGTCGCATATGGAATCTCTGGTAAATTATCATTATATGCACAGCATCTTCCACCATGCGTTCCTTTAGAATCTACATCAAAATCATAAACTTCTTCGTTAATGACAGCTAATCTACTGGCTCCATGGTCTGATATAACTATTACTTTCTCACATTCTTCGGCTGTAAGTTTACTATTAGCATTATCTAAAAATCCGTTAATAATATCTAATTCTTTGGTCAAATGAATTGGATATTTCGTTTTTTGATAATCAAAATCATCTTTTCCATGATGCTTTATTTCGTCTAAATCTTTAATAGATTTAACAATGCTATTATCAAACTCTAACAAAAACTCTTTATTAACTGCCGTAATGGATGGTAAGTTTGAATGGCACACTGTAACTTTTGCACTCATCCCATAATCATTGCACTTGTCCATAATATAACCCAAATACTCTACTCCAAGTGCATCTACAAAGTACAATAGAGCATTCTTCTTGTCAATCGCTTCTACTTTTTCGCTCCTATAAGGTAATACAGCATTATATTCTCGAGTTTTTGCATTCTTGTTAACCATTTGCAAAAATTCATTATTTATCTTATTTGTAATTTTTTGCAATTTATACTCTTGAAAATAACTATCCAAAAGCGGAATATTGAAATTAAATTTGCTTAAATATTTTGCTAAATCCGGATATACTATTTTTAAAATTTTAGTTATTTCCTGAGCATTATAATCATAACTAGATAAACACTCAATTATCTTTTCCTTTTCATACTGAGTATTATCTGTAAGATAATATATTTCATCTGCTCCTTTGATTTCAGCAAAATTACAGTATTCAACAATAATGCTGGTATCTACATCGATCTGTATGATTAAGTCTTTTCTTTCACGATACGTGGCTCTATAGTCCGAACTCATTGGTGTCATATCCAATATACTCTTAAACAATGCAGGAATAAATTCTTCTACTGAATGTGCTTTTTCGATTGCCTTTTCAATTGCCTTATTTCCATTGGACCCATTGATTTTAAGGGCAATAAAATATAACCATTTCTGTGTTTTATCAAAACTATTCCATTTTGAAAATAATAAATCAAAATGAGTACATGCTGTAAGATTTTCTTCCATAATCTGATTGATTTTTTTCCCCGTGTTAAGTTGATTTAGTAAAAATCCCCATTGCGAATCACTTCCATTATGTTTCTCTAAGTTCTGCATAAAAGGATATTTACTTATCGTAAGAGCTTCATATACACCCATGATTTCACTTATTGGTAATAATGATAGTGGAAAATCTCTTTTACGTTTGGTCGAAGATACAATAATCAAGTTTGATTTATTTTCTTCCAATGCTATAATAGCTCCTTGTATGCCATCAATTAAAGTATTCTTCAGGTTTAATTCTTTATTCGTAAATGTAAGTTGAACACTGGTACTTCTCACACCATCTGTTAAGCAGATTTGTCTGTCTACTCTTAAGTCGTTTGCATACAAATCTTCCAAATAACTATCGATCTGATAACAAATAATGACTACTTTTTTACAGGTAGTAGTACCCATTAACAACGATAAGCTTTTCCTAAGTTCTCTGTCTCCCAACAATTTCACATATTGTGTTAGTCCTATAATCGAAATATTTTTATCCGTGTGGCGGATAACTTCAATAATTTCATCAAGTTTTGGATTAACGTCGTTACTTGAGCAAAAAGATGATATATTCTTTACAATAGTTCTTTGTGATAACATGCTACAAATAATCTCATAATCTGCTTGATTTTCAACATCTACAAAGAAAGGTTTATTCAAATTCTCGGAGGCCAAATATTTTCTGATTTTTTCAACACAATTTTCAATGGAATTTCTCTCCAACACCATTATCCCTCCCGTTTATTTTTAATTATTTCCATTCCAACCACCATATTATCTTTTATCAGGTTCTTTAGATAATCTTTAACGATTGATACCTCCATGCTGTCAATTAGAGCCAACGCTTGATTACTACCATTAATACTATATTCATGCTCAGCTAAAGCACACAATTTCTTATCCACCTCTATACTTTGGAACCAATCATATGGTTCAGCAGACATCTTGTTATTCAAGTAATCTCTAACACCATCTTCCTCTGGCAACATTACGTTGTAATTTTTTATAATCTTTTCCTTAAACGCTTGATTGCGTTTTTCTTCATCATTCAATGATTCAAAAAATGTAGCTGCTGACAAATAATCAAATGCATGTTCAATAGTTACTTTGTCTGGATTAGATTTATTTACTGCACCAAATGCTTCTTTTGCCTTAGCAACTTCTTCTGTCGGTACCATACATAATATCGGTGTCTTAAAACGGCTCGACCACTCTCGTGGAGTTGCTGTTCCCGTTTTATCCTTCCACAATTTTTTAAGTTTTGCTTTTCCTTGATTTTTCTTAAATTCATCTACTGCACTTTGAACAATTCGTAAATACTCAGCTTTATCTTTAATAAACATACCAAAGCCAAGCTTATTAAACACTTCTTGTATCTCATCTTTTGTTAAACCATCTAATTCAAATGAACATGCTGATTGGAACAATTCTACTTGATTTCGATAAAACTGTGAGAATGAATCCAGTTTTGTATCCAACAAATCCAAGAATTTCTTCTTCTGTGAATCCAAAATTGTTCCTGTTCTTTTGATTTGTAATAACATTTCTAACAACGGATTCACATCATCTACGTAATTCTTAATGGATTCATAGGACACCTTAATTAAACCAATTTTTTCACACCATTCATGAATGACTCCAGAAAAATTATCCGCCTTAGAATTTAATTTATTACTGTTGGCAACTATACTATATTCAACAATCACTTCACTTATTTTTTGCTCAGCAGTTTCAATATTCCATACCCAATTTGCCTCATTAGCATCAAACTTCTTTCTTACCACAGAAATATATTCACCATGATCATTAATTTCATCAGCAAGATGAACAAGTTTTCCACCTTCATATTTCGCAATATATGCCGCCATGCCCCTTTGGCAACTATCTTTCGTAATAAGTGCGGCTAAATCTTTTGCAGCATCTTGATTTTCTATGCAGAGTTTTCCGATTTCTAATGCAATGTCTGAATCTGTTCTGTTTCCAGAAATATTATTGCTATTAGCCAAACCACAATAATCATCAATCAACCTTTCGATTATATCTTTTGATGTGGAAAAAGTAAATTTGTTCAATATATGCTTAACGCACCAGACCGGAAACGATAATTCTTTCATTCTTGTACATATCCTTGTTCTCGTTTGCTCAACAGATGCACATTGATTCACCGGAATATTAAATACTTCTGCCGTTACATCACTAAACCTCTTTTCTTCTTTCGTCATTGCAACAATATATTTGTCTCTATAATGTAAATTAGGTGTAAGCTGAAGTTTAATAACCTCATCAATCATCTCTTTAAGTTTTAGCACACTCATATTATCACTTGTTAAGTTATCGCTCCAGCGATATGAATCATTTGCATATTCCTTTAATAGAAAGCCAAGAATAAATGCGGTTAAATTACATGGCATAAATCCATATGGCTCACATTTTAAAATATCATAAATATGTGTTATAGATACCTTACCTTCTGACAAAAAAGCTTTTTGAATTTCATCCTCAACTGCTATTTTTATCTTTGAAATCAGCATATTTCTGTTTTCAGGAATCAGCCAATACCCATCTACTCTCCATGCCCCTGATAAAGCATTTTCCAACTTCATATTTGGATTACTTGTACGATAGGTTCCAGAAATATTACCACTTGCCGCACACTCGACCCCTTGTTTTAGTGATGTTGCCGCAAACATATTGTCAATAACATTATATTGTTCTATACCCAAACTATATTGAATAGAGTTTAAACGTTTGAATTCTTCGTACAGCGAATCAATATTTACAAATCGCTCTCCACTTTGGTTAGCATTAGAATAAATAACAAACTCCCCTGAAATAATACGTTCTTTCCATTTTTTCAATACTTCTTTCGTCATATTCTCATATTGTGTTGCAAGTGCATTATCAGTTCTTCTATAATAACTACTATTCGCCAAATTTTCTATGTACTGCTCAATTCCATCTTTTCCAAGTGGAGATAAAGATGTATCAACAAATAGCATATTATAGCTGATGTCACCTGCTGCTTCTTTTATTGCTTTAATTATTGCGGAACTTTCTTCATCATTCTTTGCAAATGTAGCAACTACCAATATTTTGTTGACAAAACTACTTTCTTGATTCCTTAATGTGTTAATAGTGTTTTTAAAAGTATCCACTGTTGCTGCCCTAAATACATACCTTAATCCTAAAGCACCGGGTAAACTAAACGTGCCAAGCAAATCCCCTTCATTAACAAGAGATATTGTCTTGTTGTTTTTGGTGATTTCTTCCTTGTATTTTTCAATAACAGCACTATCACCTGCATTTATCATTGCCGAATACTGGATTTTGCCCTGCCCCATTGGCTTTTTAAACAAAATATCATCTCTTACAAGCTTCTCTGCAATATGCTCTGCAGCTCCATTTTCTAAATCAGAACCATCATATGCATTATTAACATTTTTTTCATTAGGAACAAACAATTCAACAGAATCCCCTGCTTTCTGCGAAATTGCCTGTAACATAAGGATAGTCTTTAGCACTTTTTGTTCATCCGTACTCAAATTCTTTGTGTTTTGGCGAGAATATGTATCTAAGATAGTACGAATATCCATTGATAAATATTCTTTGCCTTTTTCATAGAAGAAATCCCATAGCATATCAATGGTGAGCAAAGGATCTTCATCTTCTGGTCCTCGATTGTCAATAAACCATTGGAATCCTTTTACATCATCACCACGATCATTTTTGATAAAATCAAACATACTTCTTTGATTTGAATTGAATGCAGATGAAATATGCTTTAATAATAATGCAGTATATGGATGAATCGGCAATATATTTTTCAATTCATCATCAGTAATGTGTGCACTGATTTTTACCAATCTTCTTGAATCTTTAAGCCTATCATTTAAATCATCGGCTGCCATACTCCATTCTTCCAATAAAACAGGATCATTTTTCTTCTCCATTGCTGCACCAATAAGTTGAAATGCCATGTTTTCAGGCAGCTCTATTTTGCATGTTGGTTCAATAAATCTATTTAAAATCTTTTTCTTATCTGCATCTGTATCATCAAATAAAGCTGCACTCTTATGTGTTACAATCACTAAATAAAAAGGATCTGTTGCACTAATTTCTACAATTTCCTGAAAGCCCGTTAGAGCATTTCGATTGTTAATAAAATACTCTGTAAATTCATCCCAGACAAACACGATACCCTTTAAATTATTCTTAGATATTACGCTTTTTATCCATATAACTAGACCAGAAATGTTTAACTTAAGCGCAGAAATTCCTTCCTC
>Ga0153983_1000217_pt1 | contig 14844 bp, 17 predicted proteins | sample TSGA067MetaG_FD_104693 | JGI IMG/M metagenome (GOLD analysis project Ga0153983, IMG submission 104693) | Attine ant fungus gardens microbial communities from Georgia, USA - TSGA067 MetaG | ecosystem: Host-associated > Fungi > Mycelium > Unclassified | place: USA: Georgia, Alexander Wildlife... | reverse complement strand
TACTTGAATTCACCGGCCAAATACATACACATCAGAATATGAACTGCACTGGATAGCTTGTTAAGCTCTTCTATAATATCATTCCTCGTCTGCTTAGAACCTTCTTTAAAGGCACCAACGGCAGCCAATTCAGTTTCTCTAACGGCTGTACGCACCTGATTTAGCAGTCCATAAACCTTACCCATGGTGTAATGAGGCAGGATCATCTGCTTAATGTTATAAAACTTCATTGGGTCATGGGAGCGCTCTCTCAACTGCGCATGATTCAGACCCATTATAGATTCATTTTGAAATGACTCTCCGAGCACATCACAGCGCATCAGCCGGCGCAAAACATCAAGTATTTCCTGGAGATTATTTACAAGTGCCTCACTGCCTCTATCCTCCAATATCTGACACTGCGTCATAACGACCAAAGCCTGAAGACTGTCCAGCTTGCCGCGAAATAGTATTCGGGGATGATTTTTGTCTACCAGAATATCCTCATATAGATGGGTCATATGTTCTGGTTTTTGTCTTTTGGGGACGGATAAACCCTTCTCGCTGAGAATTTTTGGTTTCTCACCCGATAATATCTTTATTTTAAGTTGCTGCAGATACTCCCTGCCGGCCGGCGACAGGATCTTCCCCTCAGGAATATAATAAACCTTTGGCCGACTGTTTCTAAACTCTTCGCGCAAAACAGCCTCTGTTATAACTTTCAAAATCTCCACCCCCTCAGAATCTGTCGAAAAATAACTCATACATCCTATTTTGAATTAGGCAGAATAAACTCCACTTCTTCATGAGGTCTTGGAATTACATGTACAGATATAAGCTCACCTACACGCTCAGCCGCTGCTGCTCCGGCGTCTGTGGCCGCCTTTACTGCGCCCACATCACCACGGACCATGACTGTCACAAGACCGCCGCCTACATGTTCTTTGCCAATGAGAGTTACATTTGCCGCCTTTACCATTGCGTCAGCCGCCTCTATTGAGCCCACCAATCCCTTTGTCTCGATCATTCCCAATGCTTGATAATTTGCCATTTTAATTACTCTCCTTTTTATTTTTATTTCTTATTAACGCTTGGAAGTATCAACTCAACTTCATCATGAGGTCTTGGAATTACATGTACGGATATAAGTTCACCCGTACGCTCAGCCGCCGCCGCTCCGGCATCTGTGGCCGCTTTTACCGCTCCCACATCGCCGCGGACCATAACTGTCACAAGGCCTCCGCCTACATGCTCTTTTCCTATAAGGGTTACATTTGCTGCCTTTACCATCGCATCAGCCGCCTCTATTGAAGCCACCAATCCCTTTGTTTCGATCATTCCCAGTGCCATTAATTGGTTAGCCATTTTTTATTCCTCCTGTTTTTTACATAGTCTTTAAACGCTCAATAATCTTTTCTACAATCATATCTACATTTACATCCATATCCATATCGATATCCGTATCCTGACAAATGCCTCTCGTACAGTCGGGCATCTGTGCTCTGATTTCCTCTATTTCCTTTAGACCGCAAGCCACCTTGCGAAGGTTCAGAAGGTTCATGGGTCCAACATTATCTGATGTCGCACTGCCCCCCAACGCCCCGCAGCCCAAAGTCAGTGCCGGCATGAGTCCGGTGCTGGCTCCAATACCGCCAAGGGCACCAGGGGTATTAACCACAATTCTAGAGGCGGGTATCCTGATTGAGAAATAGTCAACTATACTCTCATCCTCTGTGTGGATAGCAAAGGTATGTCCCGCTCCCTCGTAGTATAGAATCTCACAGCATCTCTTACATACCTGCTTATAGTCCTCTGCCGTATAGAAGGCAAGGATGGGAGCGAGCTTCTCGTTAGAGTAAGGATGCCCCCTTCCAATGCCATCCTCTAAAGCGACGAGCACCCTTACTTTGTCAGGCACATTAAGACCGGCGAGATTTGCTATCGTCTGAACAGTTTTCCCCACTATCATCGGATTCATTGTTCCATCTCCCCTCAGTATAAAGCGTCCCAGCTTCTCACGCTCGGCACTGCTTAGGAAATATGCTCCCTGCCGCTCCATCTCAGTCTGTACAGCATCGCGCATATGATTGTCGCATATGACAGATTGCTCTGAAGCACAAATAGTACCGTTGTCAAATGTCTTTGAAGCGATTATTCTGCTAACTGCCTTTTTGATATCCGCCGTACGCTCTATGTATGCAGGACCGTTTCCGGGACCTACTCCAATGGCAGGTGTCCCTGACGAGTAAGCAGCTCTGACCATTGCCGTGCCGCCTGTGGCCAGTATCATGGCAGTGTCTTGATGCTTCATCAGGGCATCCGTAGCCTGCATAGTCGGAATAGTAATAGAGGATACAAGATTTTCATTGCCTCCCGCCTCGGCTATGGCCCGGCGGATCACTTTTACCGCTTCAAGGATACATCCCTGTGCATTAGGATGTGGTGAGAATACAATCGCGTTTCCCGCCTTTATGGATATAATGGCCTTATAAAGAGCCGTAGAGGTGGGGTTTGTCGATGGTATAAGGCCTGCAATCACGCCGACCGGTGAGGCAATGGTCCTGATGGCATTTTCATCATCACGGCTTACTTCCCCTATCGTACGCATATCCTTGATTCTCTCGTATACACCTCTGCTGGCAAACACATTTTTGATTATTTTGTCATCTACATTCCCAAATCCGGTTTCCTCACATGCCATTTCTGCAAGCCTGCGGGCGTTGCGTACACCGGCATCAGCAATGGATTTGGTAATCATATCTACCTCCTGCTGATTACAGCATAACAATTCTTTCTGAGCCTGTTTTGCCAATTCAATCAACTCGCGCACTTCTTGCATCGACAATAGGTCTTTATCATAAAGCTGCATTTATTATCACTCCCCCTTCAAATGTTTCATTATTTCATTGATTAATTCTTGCTTTTTGGCAAATCGAATTTCTTGCTTTGTCATACTTTGCAATTCTAACTCTCTGGCCACCTTCCGAAGGTTTGCCACCGTCATTTTGTCCATATCGTCTGCTGCCGGTGACTGCCTGGTTTCATCCGGCAGCTTTTTGATGCTCTTTATGCCAACGATCTTATCAATTTCATCCGCCGGTCTTGCTATTACATGTACCGATACCACCTCACCGACCCGCGCAGCGGCAACGGCAGCGGCGCAGGTGGCAGCCTTTATGGCTCCCACTTCACCTGACACCATAACCGAAACTAATCCTCCGGTCACCTTTGTTACCTCAATTAAAGATATACTGGCAGCCTTTAGTGCACTATCAAGAGCTTCAACTGCTGCCAGATAGCCATATACTTCAATCATCCCTAAAGCGTCCATAAGCACCTCTATTTCTTATCCCCTACCGGGGTGGATAGTTTTTATTCCTTAGGATTGTCCGCTACAAACTCAACAGCAGACGCAAACGCATCACAAGCGCTCTTGCAGGCAGATTGGCTTCCGGTCAGCAGCGCTCCTGCAAAATTCGTCTCGGTGGGCGGGGCATATAACTGGCACACCTTTACATCTGCTGCTTTTAGCGCAGCGTCCACACCATACATCGCCTCAATGGGAGGCGCAATCAAATAGGCAATAGCCTCTCCTTCTACTATGCCCGCACTTTCTGACAGATATGAACCGCTGCGGGAGATACAGTGGGCAAAATAGATGATAGAATCATCTTCGTTAGCAGAGACAAAATGTGCCACATTTTCTATCATGTCCACACAGGCCTTCAGACCACTTTTCACCTCCGCCGGACTCGGTCCTGCCAGTATTCCGATAATCTCACCGGCAAGCTTTGTGTTGGCATTAACTGCCCCGGCGTAAAGGCTCTTCGCATAAATCACCTTAACATCCGCCATCTTTGTGGCCTCATCCAGAGCGGTATATGTAACATCATCACTGTCTGCGGTAATCAGAGCCAACGCCCTTTGGCTTGGCTCTAGTCCCAGCCTTTCGGCCAGCTCCCTGTCGACATTCGGTATTATCTTTGTGGCAAGCACCGTGGCTTTAATAGGATCTTTCCTCATCTTCTATATCCTCTCTCATAATTTTAAGTCCGTGCCGCTGACCTTGTTGTCGAGTATCTTCTTTATTACATCGGCTATATGCGCTCCTGCCTCAGCGGGTATTGTGCCTGAACGGTGGATATTGGACATCACCGTGCGTCTGGCTTCCGGCATCCCGACTGTGCATCTATATCCGATATATGCGGACATGGACTCGGCGGTAATAAGTCCCGGTCTTTCCCCTATGAGCACGCATGTCACCTGAGCATCTATAAGCTCCGACACTTCGTCCATCACACCTACACGGCCATATTTTACAAAAAACACCTCTCCGTAATTAATGCCATGGCGCTGTAGTCCCTGCTGTATGGCCGGAAGCAAGTCAGCAACATTAGCCGCTACCGCCGCAGATGACAGACCGTCTGCAACAAATATCTGCACCTGTATGCCTTTTTTACACTTTTGTTCAACTAGTTTTCTGCCCTCGTCCGAAAGCTTTTTGCCCAAATCAGGACGTGTAAGATACACATCCTTATCACTGCACTGGGTACTGACCGTAAATAAATTCATGCCATTGACAAAATCCTGGTCTACATCATTGAATACTGCATCCTGCGCCGCCGAGTGGGCAGCCTGAAATTGCAGTCTGGGAATCGTTTTAATCCTCGCCCCGGCCTTGCCAATCCCTAATCTACAGGGTGCGTTGTATTTTAACTCAGCATATTCTTCCATATGCAAAGCATCCTGCACAAGATACTGCCGGCGGATATCAATCTCTGTAATATCAGGGATAAATTCATCTTTCTCTTCCGGCACGCTTTCGGTTACAGTTCTTTCAACTTGAATGTTTTGGTTTCTGCTTTTCTCTTGCTGCTCAGTTATATTCATCTCCGTGAGCATCTGTTCGATAATACTTCTCAGCGCATCCTGATCCATCTCCTGCACCTCCTTATTTTGACATGAATACCGAAGCATCGCCCGCTAAAGGGGTCAGCTTGCCGTTTTCAGAAAATCCCATCTTCTCAAGCCACCGGTCAAACTCGGCTATTGGTCTGAGACCAAATATCTCGCGCAAAGCCGCCGCATCATGGAAGCTGGTGCATTGATACATAAGCATACAGTCATCTCCCTGAGGCGTTCCGATAATATAATTGCAGCCTGCCCCGACAAGGAGTGCTGCCAGATTTTCAATATCATTCTGATCCGCCTTCATATGATTCGTGTAGCAGGTATCGCATCCCATTGGCACACCCGTCAGCTTACCCATAAAGTGATCCTCAAGACCGGCGCGTATAACCTGCTTGGAATCATACAGATATTCCGGCCCGATGAATCCTACAACTGTATTTACCAAAAAAGGTTCGTACTTTTTAGCCCAGCCGTAGCAACGGGCCTCCATTGTTACCTGATCCCAGCCATGATGGGAATCAGATGAGAGTTCCGACCCCTGCCCTGTCTCAAAATACATGACATTAGGTCCTGTACATGTTCCCCTGCCAAGAACCATCTGACGTCCTTGTTCAATCATCCGGGCGGTAAGTCCAAACGCTTCATTGCCCTTCTGGGAGCCGGCTATGGACTGAAACATGAGATCTATGGGCGCATTAAATTTCTCCACCGCCTCTGTCTGTGTGCTTACATGGGCGAGCACACAGGTTTGAGTTGGTATCTCCCACTTGCTTTTAAACTCCTCAAACTCCTTTAGTACCCTCGCCACGCTCTCCACAGAATCATCAACCGGATTGAGCCCCAAAAGAGCATCACCGCATCCCAGGCTAAATCCCTCCATGGCGGAAGCGATAATCCCCTTGGGGTCGTCTGTGGTGTGGTTTGGCTGCAGACGTGATGAGAATGTGCCCGGAATACCTATCGTTGTATTGCAGTGGGCCGTCACAGGCATTTTCTTAGCGCCGTAGATAAGGTCAAGATTGCTCATCAGCTTACACACAGCTGCAACTATCTCGCTTGTAATACCTCTTGAGGCTCTGCGAAGCTCCTTTGCTGTCGTCCGGGTATCCAGTATCCACTCCCTGAATTCAGCCACTGTCATATTTTTCAGCTCGCCAAATATAGTCTCATTGACACCATCCTGGATGATTCGGGTCACTTCATCGTCTTCATAAGGAACAGCGGGGGTGTTTCTTAAGTCGTTTAGTGTTATTTCCGATAAAACAACCCTGGCTGCTACTCTCTCTTCGGCAGTTTCCGCCGCAATCCCTGCTAATTTGTCACCTGATTTTTCCTCATTCGCCTTGGCCATAACCTCCCTTAGGGATTTAAACTCATATACATGTCCAAATAACTTTGTTTTAAGAATCACGTTAAATCACCTCTTACTTCTTAAGAATTAAAAATTAATGTCTTGATTACCACCGGTACAACATGACCATCCGCCAACGGCTCTCCAATATCAATATAATCGCCATTTTGCGTCCTAATACCGTCGATGCATATTACATCCTTATCACTTCCAAGCATCAGCTGCAGAGCATTGCCTAAGACCTTCCCAATGTCATTTTCCACGACAATAATCAAAGGGTATTTACTATCGGTTATCGCCTTAGTATTATCTATTATCATGTGGGCTAAAAGCTGTATCTCCTTAAAGCCGGTTTTACTTTTTCCGTTAAAGGCAATCGCTGTAAGCTCCATCTTTCCTTCGGTCATATAAATAGGCATCTGCCTTGAAATAGCAGCAGCAAACGCCTCCATATTTATTTCATCTGCTTCAGATATTTTAATAATCGGCACATTCTTTACCGGAAGCTTATCTTTGGCATAGGCAATGGTGCTGCCACTGACCTCCGTGGTGTGAGTGCCCGCCCCGACCACTGTAGCCCGTATCGTCTCTGCCACCGGGTATCGCTTTACTTTTGAAAAAGCAGGGTGCTCCCTTACAGCCCTTGCCAACAGTACACCCACATCACCATAGGGGAAGTCGTCATCTGTCCGCGGATTATCTATAAGATCCGCCACACCTCCGGAAAATGTTACGGCCTCAATGACAGGCTTCTCTAAAAGCGGTCTGCCGCCATTTGTATAGATATTGCAGTGCCTGCACTCAAACTCTTTCAAGTGAATCGCCTGGGCCAGCTGATCTGCCATCAGGTCGCAAATCCGGCTCAGCTTCACCGCATCGGCATTCTCGCCTATCTCCAGGAAGATGCCATGATTTTTAGCCAAAGTACTTATTTTTTCATATATATAAGTCACTTTTCCATCCTGTATTTTTATTAGCCGGCCTCCGACATCCAGACAGCATGTGCCACATAAGTCACCGTTTTGGAATACCGCTATATTTGTCGTACCACCTCCGACATCTAAATTAGCCAAAACAATCCGCTTATCCTTCGACAGCTGGTCTGCGCCGGCGCCTCTGGCCGACAAAACAGACTCCAAATCCGGACCAGCCACAGCAACAACGAAATCTCCTGCCAAGCTGCTCAGAGCCTCAAGCATCTGATTCGCATTTTGTTTTCTGGCCGTTTCTCCGGTGATAATCACCGCCCCTGTCTGCACATCCTCCGGCCTAAATCCCGCCCTCTGGTACTCCCTCTGAACAATTTCCTTGACCCGTTTTGCATCTATCTCGACAGCAGAAATCAAAGGAGTCATATAAATATCGCTTCTATAGATAATTTCTTTATTTACGATATTGATCCTGGGCACAGTATAATTACCGGCTTTGTTTTCAATTGTGATTCTACTGAAAATAAGCTGTGTAGTCGATGTACCTATATCAATCCCAACACTGAGCACTACTTCCTGCATCACTTATTATCTCCCATCCCGTGTAACAAAAGCAGCTCAAACACAGGGATATCCCTGTACTTGAGCTGCGCCGCTTCAGTATCCTGCCCCTTCGTTACATCACGTCGGAGCGATTTATTAAATTGTTCAAAAAACTAAATGTAACCTTGGTCTCGCCCATACGTGATTCGACATTTAGCTTACCCCGGAGCTTATCTTGTACAAGTGATTTGACTATTGAAAGACCTAATCTGCTTTTGTCTGCTTTTTCTATATCAAAACCTATCCCATCATCAATCACCTGTATCTGGGAGTAGAGCTCTCCTTTTTCAACCACAATACGGATTAAACCCTTGCTTTGGTTAACAAATGCGTGCTCCAATGAATTTTGCAGCAATTCATTAATGGTCAGTGCTATAGTAGTGGCCAAATCTGACTCCACCTCAAAATCGTCTCCCTCAAGCACAACCCTGACATCAAAATTACTTTCGGCAAAATAACGGACAGTGTTGTTTTTAATCTTTAGTATTACTCCACCAATTTTCACGTTATCAACACCGCTCTGTGCCAGAAGTTCATGAGTCGCCGCGATTGTCAAAATACGGTTTAGGCTCTCACCCAGTACCTGCCGTGTTTCCTTGCTGTCGGTACGCCTTATCTGCAAACGCAGCAGACTTGCTATCGTTTGTAAATTGTTCTTTACCCTGTGATGCATCTCTTTAATTACCACTGATTTTAAAACCAACTCTTTTTCTTGTTCTTTTATTCCGGTAACATCCTTTATTAGTATCGCAAAGGATACTTCCTGCGTTTCAAGACGCACATATTTTATCCTAAAAAAACACTTGCCGATATCGACTTCAACAGCTGAATAATTCCCTTTCCCAGGAACCGAATCTGTGAGACGGATGCTATCATAGCTCTTGCCTAATATATCCTCGACAAAGCCTAGCTCTGCATAAAGATTCTGAGCCAAGGAGTTACGAAATGCTACTAAGCCGTTCTGATCTATCATTATCAAAGCCTCGTCTATACATTCCGTCAGCCAATTATTTTCATTGATCATGTGAGTCAGGGCATTTGCTAATCTCTTATAGCTTTGCTGATTAAAATGCAAACTCTGTTCTACCGCCTGCAGCCTATCCGCTTGCTTTTCAACAATCAGCACTCCGATAACACGTTGACCGAAATGAATCGGTTCAACCGACTGGACAACCTGCATACTTTCCTGGGTAACCGCCTTCATCTGCCTGCTGCTGATTCCCAGCCTAAATGTCCTGGCGACAGCTGGTTCATTTTCCTTTCGGGCAAGCAATCCTACAACCGACATCTTATATGACGAGGGGGAGTGGGCGGGCTTGGCTTCGGCTACTACAATGGAATCCCCCTTGTTAGTTGGACAATCTAGAAATATATCCGAATCCTCTATATTGGCCAACAGAGGCAATATAGAGGCCACCTGCTCAATTTTCCTGGTTTCTTCATCGGTGAGATCGGTATGTTCTTCGCACAGACTCCTAATTATATTCATTTCTACTCTCACTTTTCATAAGTATAATCTCAGCTATCCGTCTCATAGACAGTGACTTGTCACAGCTAAGCTTTCTTATATAATCATATGCCTGCTGCTCAGTCATACTCTCTTGGGTCATAATAATTCCCTTGGCTCTTTCAATAATTCCTCTGTTCTCAAGCCGTTCGGAAATCTTTCCCATATCATTCCTTAGCTTTATCATGCTGTGGCTTCTGGCCACAGCCAGTTCGATACTGGGAATGAGGGATTTTTCGTCAATGGGTTTAATCAGATACCCGCTGACTCCTGCGTATTTGGCTTCATCAATAAACTTCTTCTCGCTATAAGCGCTCAGAAGAATCACCGTATCAGCTAAATTTTCGTCCTGGATAATCTTTGCCCCCGAAATCCCATCAAGAAAGGGCATTTTAATATCCATAAGTACCAAATCAGGCCGATGTTCTTTACAACTCTCAATAGCCTCAACTCCATCCATTGCTTCGGCAACTATTACGTATCCGGCGTTTTCCAAAAGTTCCCTAAGATCCATACGTGTTATTGGCTCATCGTCGGCAATAATCACTCGAAGTGCGTTCTTATCCATACACACATCACTCCTTATCAAATAAGTTTCAGATATTTCATAAGCGTATCGATTCCATCACCAGATACGCTGCTGGTTTCAAATATTCGCCGAGCTCCCGCTAAACGTAAATAGTGTTTTGCCTCCTCGATCTGCCTCTCATCAGCCAAATCGCATTTTGTTATCACGCCGACAACCGGCTTCCCAAACATTGAAGCATAGGCCGGAGGAAACATGGTCCCATTCTCCGCAGCATCCTGAACAAATAAAATTGTATCTGCATTTGCCGATGATACCAAGAGAGCTCCGTAATAGGAACGGTATTCCAGATATTCACCGGGTGTATCAATCATTGAGTCACTAAACAACTGTACTGTCTGGGTTTTGTGATATTTAAGGTCCTGTTGATTCATCCGTTGGCAGAGTGTTGTTTTGCCAGCCCGCGAGCGTCCAATCAGAATTACCATTCCTTATGACCTGCTTATGGGTGCCGAGGCAAATCCCATGGTTTCACATAGCATGGACATAACTGCCGCCAACGCCGCCTCAACCGCCGCCACATCACCTGATATGACAAGAGAGCCATTAAACCTATCAACAAACTCTATCTTCACATTAGCCGCCTTAGTGGCCACATCAGCAGCAATCATAGCTCCCTCACTTGGGGTAATAGTAAATATGCCAATAGCTCCTTCAACGTCAATCATCCCCATTTTGGGATACAGACTCACATCAGGACTTGCAATGATATGGGCAAGTGTTACCTGTTTCCCGGGAACAAATTCCTGGATAATCCGCTTTTTTTCATCAATTTCAATCATAGGCCTCACCTCACTTGTATTAAACTCCATTAGGTTAATTTCATTTTATGGCAGCTTGCCATCAAAGGCTTTAGTGAATACCAATACCACATCCTCTACTGTACAATCCTTTGGATTTGTGGCCGTACACAGATCTGACATGCTGGCCTCCGCCATAGTCTCAAGTGCTTTATCAAATTCTTCCCTGCTAATGTCCGCCGCCTTTATTGAAGCCGGAATACCCATTTTACCAGAATACCGCCTGATTGTGCGAATTAAGTTTAGGGCGCTCTGCCTTACATTAGACGACTCCATACCGATAGCTCTTGAAATAGCTGCATATTCCTTTGCAACATCGGTGAGCGAGTCGGAACAGCCGGCATTATAGCTCATTACATAGGGCAGTAAAATCGCATTGGCTCTTCCGTGAGACAAATGGAATCTGGCTCCCAACGCATGAGCCATACTGTGTGTGAGCCCGAGTCCCGCATTACTAAAGGCAATTCCTGCAAGGCAGGAGGCATTATGCATTCCCTGGCGTGCCTGCATGTTTTCCGGCTCATTATAGGCTGTGAGCAAGTGCTTGGCTACAAGTTTTATCGCTTTCCTTGACATAGCCTTTGAAAAATCAGAGGCAGTTATCGATACATAAGACTCAATAGCATGTGTAAAAACATCCAACCCCGTATCAGCCGTCACCGAGGGTGGCACGCTTTTGACTAGTTGAGCATCTAAGACCGCAATGTCAGGTATTATTTCCTCATCTACAATGGGGTGTTTGGTTTGCTTTTCCCTATCTGTGATAACCGCATAGCAGCTTACCTCAGAGCCGGTTCCGCTGGTAGTTGGTACCGCAATAAACGGACACTTTCCCATATCATGAATCTTTTGAGCAAAATATACGGCTGCCTTAGCCGCATCAATAGCTGAGCCACCTCCAAATGCAACGACCGCATCAGGATTATATTCAACCAGACATCTTATCCCATCTGTCACAGTGACGGTGTCCGGGTCAGTGCTTACATTTGAAAAAACCAAGTAATCCGCCCCATTATTAAGCCGCCGAACCACATAAGTTACCATGCCGCTCTCCGCCATAAAGCTGTCGGTGATAATCATTACACGTCTAAAATTTCCCAATGCCTGTCCTAGGGAATCACCCAGCATAATCTTAGTTTTTACCAAAAATGACAGCAAAGCAATTCCCTCCTTTTCAAAGGCACAAAGCCAAAAGCATCTTGAGCTATTAATTCAAGATGTCATCGGTACACCTCTTACTGCCTTCTACTACGTCGCAGCAAGCAGGTATTCTTAATTTTAGTTTACTAAATATTTTTAGACTCTGTCAAGCCATTATTGCTGATTTCCTTTCATTACCACCATCCATTGAGCATATATAGACCCGGTATCCACAGGCTGAACAAAAATCCAATTATCATAGATATAATGGTTATATTATTGAATACTTTGCTGTTTGCAAACTTTTGCAAGCCCATCGATATAAAGAACAAAAGCCAAAGCCAACCCCAAATAATCCAGATGATTCCCAGTAGTGTATCACCACTCACAAATGTCTGATATGCCGGAAGAGGGACATTGATTACCACAAATAGGCACCACCAACCCACAACTCGTCCGTCAAAATTCTTGATTCGCTGCAGTCCAAGAAAAACGTAGGTCATGGCAAACAAAAGAACCTGAGCCGCCCACCAGAGTGCTGCCGTTGGATAGTCTCCGCCCGTCGGACCTTTCCACTCCTTCAATATTCCGGACAGAATCAAAAACAGTAGAATTACTCCAAAGATCAAATTAAAGCAGCCATTTTCGACCCTTTCACACTTCCCGAAAACATATGCTATATTTACAAGAAAAACCGCCGCAACAATAAAGCACACTAATCCGAGTATCATAAACATTCCCCTTTCTTACAATTAATTCCCACATAAGGTTCCACTTAACAATAAGATTTTTCATCCAGCTTCTTCGTGCTCCGCCTCATATTTTTTTATCATTTCAACAGCCTGCTCGGGATCCTCAATATCCTTTAAATACACATCCAGTTTATATCTTGAACTCAAATCTTTCTCTACAATATATGGTACCGTATCCTGCCATGTAGCCAGAATATTATGTGCATCCAATATCTCAATGGCCTCATCAGATATCGATATGGCAAATACGGCTTTGACCTTGCTATAAACACACAGTAATGCAGCAGCTCGGCCGACAATTCGATCACCGATAATTGCGCCCTCTAGCATTGACGGATTATTCTCAATCAAATCCAGCAACGGCTTTACTCTGTGCTTATCTGAGTGGTGCAGAAGCTTAGTCTCGTCCAAAATCACAAATGTCTTCTCCCCATGAGTCAAAGAGACTCTGGCACGGTTTACCGCCTTATACGTCACCTCGTCCATCATATTAGAATCCTCCTAAAATAGCGCCTAAACTGCGCAAATTTTCCTTTTAACCCAAAATAGGCAGCCGTTGGCATATACCGGCCAATGACCGCCCATTACACCTCCTTGGGTAACGTCTAAAGTTTAAAGTTTGAGCCAACGAGTGCATTGAAAAACTGACACTTGTTCTCAAACTTGTCAATTTTAATGTCCTTGCAATACTCCTCAAGCGTGATTGACTTGTCAAAGTCAACCTGAACCTTAGATTTTCCAACTTTGTCTAGCATCACCTTTTTAGTAATAGGGAAGCCGATATTCTCCTTTTGAAATAGCCGTATAACATTATGACTGGCGGCAGTATAGAATTTTTGCATGAAATAACCTCCTCAAAATCTAACGAAATTAATAGTATATTGATAAATTCCAATTCTGTATAATTTCCTAAAAATACTTATTTGTATGCAGTATATTTATCCAGAGTATCACCTTCGCCGGCAAAGTCCGGATGAGATGCCCCGCGGTTCTTGTAGGTCCATGCAAAATTGCTTGTAACCGCCTCTTTACGAATCTTATCAACAATCTGCGGATAAATGTCCGCCTTAATCATCCATGGTAAACCCATAGGAGCCTCACAAATGATTGTACCGTCAGGATTGAGAATCATACTACGCCCAAAGTACGAGTAACCCTCGTCAATCCCAACTGAATTTGCCGTGACAACATATACCTGGTTACAGTAGGCTCCTGCCTTGTTTGTAATCTCCCAAGCACGATCCCATGGAGCCATATAATGAGAAACACGAATAATAACATTCGCACCATTGCTTGCTGCTTCACGCCAAATCTCCGGATAATCACCATCCGCGCAGATAATCGTGGCAAGCTTGGAGCCCTTAGGTCCGTCAACAACTTTGCAGTCCCAACCCGGATGAGTGGCTTCACCGGGAATCCAGGGGTTCATTTTTACATATTCATGAACAATCTCGCCTTGGTCGTTTATGATAATAGCAGTGTTACAGCCTTTCCTCCCTCGAACCTCACGTACCAAAGGATTAAATACTCCGAAGACACCCAATTCTTTACACTTGTCCTTAAGACGCTGAATCTCTGGACCATCCAAATCAACAAGAACATCATTCCAGATTGGTCCAAATCCCTGCAATCCACATTCCATACTTACAAACAGGTCGACACCCGGGAACCCAAAAGCCGCTCTGTCCATCCACTCAAGTATCTGGTCAACGTTCTTATTGACATCCTCCATGGTCTGCGCACTAATGGGTGGCACCTGAATACATACAGTGCTCATGGCCTCGACTTCGAACTTTCCGCTCATTGCATGCGTGCTTCCAATGTTCATAAAAATACCTCCTAATTAAATTAATTGGGTTTACAGCGTTACTATGAATAATGACAAAAAGAGTATCCTGAACTTTTGGTTCAGGATACTCTCATTGCATCCTACTCTATACCCTTGCTGCGTCGAAAGGTATATTTATCTTTAAATTAGTACTAGTACTGTTTTTTATTATATTCCAAAATTGATTTGTTGTCAATACTGTATCTAAAAAATATTTTTTTTGTAGCAACATTGTTTATTATGCCCAATTTTTTACAGCAGTTTTTAGCGCTAATATAATTTCCTCCAGAGCTGATTCTGCTTTTTGCATGTTGACAAAGGACATTTAATTTGTATAATATGAATAATTTCGTTTGTCCTAGAAACCGCTAATAATAAGGCATAAAAAAATATTTTAAATTAAGAACGCCCCCATTTTTATAGGAAATGGATTGATTTTGCCTCAAAAAGATAAATTA
>Ga0153983_1000216_pt1 | contig 14854 bp, 16 predicted proteins | sample TSGA067MetaG_FD_104693 | JGI IMG/M metagenome (GOLD analysis project Ga0153983, IMG submission 104693) | Attine ant fungus gardens microbial communities from Georgia, USA - TSGA067 MetaG | ecosystem: Host-associated > Fungi > Mycelium > Unclassified | place: USA: Georgia, Alexander Wildlife... | reverse complement strand
TTTTTTTATTAACACGCCTGACAATGTTCATAACCGACTGCATTTATTATATAGTAATTCTTATCCCTATTCAACCATATTTCCCCAGAATTCGGAGTGACCGTACTGGCTGTGCTTAACCTAAAACAGGGGACGTTGTGACTCATGCGAATCACAACGTCCCCTGTTTTAGGTTATCTATTTCCCGACATCACCATTTAACACTTTCGCCTTTTACAAATTCCATTCCCACTAAAACCTCCACTGCATTTGTTCCCTTAAATTCCATCTTGTCGAACAACCGCTTGACTACGTGTGCCGCCCTGCTTGCATGAGGCGGCGAAAAACAGGTTAATTCAACAGGCAAAAGAGCCATTTCCGGCACTTCATCAATACCCACCACCGAAATATCTTCCGGTATCTTCACCTTTAAGTTTTCCAGAGCCCTCACCACACCTACAGTAACCGTAAAATTTTCAGCAAAAATGGCATCCGGAAATTTGGAACGTTCTTTTAAACATCCGATAAGATGATGACTGATTAAGACAGCTTCATTTCCAGCCTCAATCATCTGGACAGTGATTCCTTCTTTCATCTCCTCATTGGCATACCGCCTGAAACTCTTTCTTCGTTCTCGGAAATTATATATGTCTTCAGAGTTTTGTACATAGAGAATGTCTTTGCAGCCACATTTTTCCAAATGCCGCATTCCACTATATATAGCCCTCTGGTTATGCATATTGACAGCATCCCAATGACCGTCATGGAGCATATTATCGCAAACTACAAGCGGCAGATAGCAATCATTAAGCAGCTCAAGATCCTTTTCCGGCAAATCATCTGCCAGGAAAATGACGCCCGAAGTTCCGTCATCACAACTTTCCCTCAATGCTTTTAAAACCTCATCTGAGCCATTGACGCTATACATTCGCAGTTCTATTCCTTTTTTCTGTAGTAAAGCTGATATTTCTACAAAAGTGTCTGAAATAAATTTTTGCTCCATTGATTCCTTATACCGGTTCGTCCCTACATACAGCAACATTTTTACAAACTTATCTTTCTGCTCCTTTGCACCATATTCCCTTTCCAATTGCTCAATATAATCTAAGATTTTTCTTTTTGTTGCTTCATTCACACCCGGTTTATCATTGACCGCCAAAGAAACCGTAGCTGTAGAAACACCCAGGTCATGTGCGATTTGTCTGGCTTTAATTTTCATATCCCACCTCACCATTTTGCAAATCGCGTACGCTCTCCCGTTCAATAAAATTGGTGCATACTTGTGTTTTCGTCTTTATCTGATTATTTTCTTTAATCATTTTAACAATATGCTTTACCGCCAACGCACCCATTTCCTGATTTGGCACTCTAATCGTTGTCAGTGGCGGTGAGGCAATTTCACTAAACGGCAGATCATCAAATCCAATAATCGAAATGTCCTCCGGTATTCGATATCCCATTTCTCTAAATGCCTTCATTGCTCCCAGGGCAATCATGTCATTATCCGCAAAAAAAGCCGTAGGTAATACCGGGTTTTTTTCTAAATAAGCGAACATATCTTGTCTTGCACCATTTAATGTCGTTGAAAGATTAAATACATATTCCCTTTTAGCAGGCAGACCTGCTTTTTTCAGAGCTATTCCATACCCCGCTTCTCTTGAACGAAAAGCCTTTATCCGGAAATCCCCCCTCAGGTATCCGATTTCTTTATGTCCCTTCTTGATTAAATAGTCTACAGCCATACGTGCAGAATCTGCGTTATTAATTAACACGCCATTAAAGGACATATCCCAACACCAATAGTCCAACATCAAAAATAAGCAGCTGGCATCTTTATATATTTCTACATCTTCTTCTAAAAGTTCTGTACCCAGTAGAATCACCGCAGCACTTCTGTCATGAATCAAGCGTTTCACTTGCTGCTCATAATCTGCATCGTTCCGGTTCAAATGTCCTAACACTATTTCAAATCCCGATTCTCTGCACTCTTTTTCAATACCATCAATTAGCAGAGAGAAAAACGGGGTATCATCTATAATGAGTCCATTCCTTTTGTAAATCACAAATTTAATCTTCGTTATCCTCGTCTCACTGATATATCCCAGTTCCTTTGCTACTTGAAGAATCTTTGCGGCCGTCTGGGCATTCACACCCTTTTTATGATTCAATGCGTTTGATATCGTTGCCGCAGAAAATCCGGTTATCTCACTGATTTGCTTTATGTTTGCTTTCATGTTAATTTCATTCTCCCCGCCCGATTATGCTCATATTGGAGCAATAAAATAAGTATATAAAATTTATATACTTATTTTAGCAAATCTTAAAATTTATTGCAACCGCGAAAATAGAACACTATCCGTTGCTGTATAAATAGTCTTCTATCAACACAGTCCTTTCATTCGGGAAATCGTTAGGACTATGAAATACTAAACATCGCCTTCCAGCAAATGTTTCAAATATCATGCCGTGACCACCGTCTTTTTCATATATAGGTCTCTCTCCCTGTATCCATTTCCCTGTGATTTTACCATTTGAAGATACTGCTTCTCCTATTGCATAAGAATCTTTGGTATAGCTTGACCATATCATACATAATTTCCCATCCACATTTTTATAAAGAAAGGGACCATCGGTAACATATCCACTTTCTCCTGCCTCGTTTGTTATTGTTCCGCTATTTTTCCTTACCCACTTTGCGGATGTTGCCCGAAAAAGAACACGGACCTCTCCTATCATCTCTTTTAAATCCACAGATAAAGGTACCGCACAGATTTCTCCATCTATTATTTGTGTCCATTCATGGGAGAAAACTAGCCACGGGGTTCCCTCTTCCACATATAACGTCCCATCCAGACATTCCCATGATGCAGGCGTAACCGGTCCATCAGTGCATGGTAAAAAAGGACCCATAGGGGATTCAGAACCAAGTGTCTGAACTCCCCTACATATTCCTTTGCCTTTAAAAGATGCGATCATTATATACTTTCCTTGATAAATAAAAACTTCCGGTGCCCAAAAATTTTCATCTGCCCAAAATCCGACCGGAGGTTCAAATACTTGATAAGGACCCTCCCAATTTTCTAAATCAAGACTTCGGTATGCAAAAAAACCAACGCCACTTCCACTCCATGTATTCGTATCGGTTGTTCCATACAAGTAATATGTTTTTTCAGATACTACCGGTAAAATAAACGGATCACGTATTCTAATATCTGATAGTTTCAACATTTTCTAACCTTTCACTGATCCGGCTGTCATTCCCGAAATAATATATTTTTGTAATAGCAAGTAAATAATAACGACCGGCAGTGATGTAACCACTACATTTGCAAATACCAATTGCCAATCGGAATTGAAATTGCCAAAGAATGTATAGATCGATAATGGCAAAGTTGAATTTTGGTTATTATTCAAGAAATAGATTGTTATTCCAAAATCATTCCAAACTGCCATAAATGCCACAATAATATTCGTAATCGTTGCCGGCTGTAACAGCGGAAAGAGTATCTTAAAAAACATCCGCAGCGGTCCTGCCCCATCGATTATTGCGGCTTCATCAATCTGCCTTGAGATTCCTTTCAAAAATCCCATATAGGTAATCACTGCAAATGGTAAGTTCGTAACTACTAACATCAGTATTGCAGAAGCGTACTTTGGCAAGTGAAGGGCATTGCATAAAAAGTAAGATGGTATGATTTGAACCGGAAATACAAGTCCCAGTAAAACGACGGTATGCATAAAACCGGTAGCCTTATTCTTTCTTCTTTGCAGGATATAAGCAGTCATTGCAGCAATCAAAATAATCATGCTAACACTGATTGCAGCGACAATACAGCTATTGGTAAATCCGTTCACTATATTGCCACGTTCTATCATCGTCCTGTAATTCTCAAATGCCTGGAATATCTTTGGTAAAGATAGATTCATTTTTGCTGCAGAAGCCTTATCTTTAAAAGAATTCACCACAACCATATAAATGGGGATTATGATCAGTAAACTCAAAACCCATAACAGTATGGTGATAAGCTTGTCACTGCGTTTTGCTTTTTTCATTATACTTCTACCTCTTTTCTAGATATGAATCGATTCAAAGGTAATACAATGACCGCTATAATAATAGCTAAAGCAATACCTGCCGCACAGCCTTCGCTAAATCGACCCGAACCAAAGGCTTTATAGATCAAAGTTCCAAAAACCTGAGTTGCGGATCCCGGTCCCCCACCGGTAGTCGCTTGAACCAAGTCAAATATCTTTAAACCGCCAACAATGCTAAGAATCAACGTATTATTGATTGACGGCATTAGCAGCGGAATCGTAATATTTCGAAAACATTGAAAAGCGTTAGCGCCATCAATAGTCGCCGCTTCATAATAATCCTTCGGAATACTTTGCAGCCCGGCTAATAAAATCGACATCGTAAAACCGGTCCATTTCCATATTTCAATTGCGATAACCGACCAAATAGCCAGTTTTGTATCTGTCAGCCAGTTTTGTGCCAGAAACCCCAGACCAACGCCATTTAAAAATTTGTTAATCAGACCTGTAGTCGGGTGCATCAATGATGTAAAGATCAAACCAACAGCCACCGGATTGATGATTGCCGGCAGAAAATAAATTGCCCTCAGCACATTTGCCGACTTTATCTTTCTGTTTAAGAATACAGCCAAAAGTAATCCGAATCCCATTTTGCCAATCGTAGTCACAATTGCAAAAAGAAACGAGTTGCCCAGTGCAGTATTCATCGACTGATCGGTAAAAATGTTCTTATAGTTAGTAATACCTGCAAAACTCAATGTACTGATATCAAATCCTCTTATACTACTAAAGGATAAAATCAATCCTAAGATAGTAGGTAATACGAAAAACACACCAAACACAATAATTCCTGGTATTAAAAATCGATAACCGTATATTTTTTGTGCATTATGACTCATGTCTCCACCACCTAATTCCAGTTAGAATCTTCTTTCGCCGCTGCATTTTTAGCCACTTCCTCATCCATGGCCTTTACTACATCCTCCGGACTGCTGTAGGTACCGGTATAGTAATTTAGTAAGTATTCTGCAAGACTTCCATATTTATAAGCAACCAGTTCTTCAAAATCAGTCATTGAATTTCCCGTTTCAGCTGCTGCTTTCAACTCTTGCTGCGCTACCAGCAAATCACACTCTACTTTTGTATTCGCATAAATTCCAGGTTGTGCACTCGCATAGATTTGTTGTGCTTCGGTTGATGATACGTACTGCAGTACTTTAACAGAAAGTTCTTGATCTGGCGCACAAGTTGGAATTGAAACCGCAAAGGGAATCGTTTTACAAATATAATTTTCTCCATTAGGAGTTGGTAATGCAAATCCACCTATGTTATCGATTTGATCCGGAAACTTACCAGCCATGGTTTCCGCTGTCCAAGTTGCATTGATAATCATTGCTGCATCTCCGTTAATCAGCGCCTCCTGTCCATTGTCATAACTGTCTGATAAATAAGTTTCGTTGATGTATCCAGATTCAATCAGTTCTTTGGAACGCCCGATTGCTTCTATAAAATTAGTACAATCCTTATATTGGATTTGATTGGTATCCAGTCCTTCTAAAAACGCAGCAAAATCCCCTCCCTTTTCTGCGATATCCATGCTCATACCGTTTAATGGGAATAATTGAGATGTCCAAGTATCTTTATAGGTGCAATAAACCGGCGTGATTCCTGCTTGTTTAATTGCTTCACATACGGTTAAGAAAGATGCCCAGTCAGTCGGAATCTCCAAATTAAGATTTTCAAAAACTGCTTTATTATATAAAACACCGGTCAAAGAAGAGGTGTCAACAGGCATTGCCAAAAGCTTGCCATCCATGATACAAAATGTATCCAGTAAATCCTGATCGTAATCTGAAGTATCAATAATATCTGTCAAATCAACTACTTTGTCAAGCGAACTAGCGGCCGCATCGATCCATTTGGGCCCATAAGTTTGAACTAAATCGGGAAGATCATCACTGGCAAATTTCACTTTTATCAATTGATCTCCTTGATCTCCACCGGCTACTGTCTGAATCTCAAGCTTAAAGCCCACTTCCTCTGCATTGGCATTGATGTGTTCTTCCAAAGCTTTCCAGCCTTCCTTATACCAATCTGTGTACATTAAAATAGTTGCCGTAGGAATATCACTGCTATCTTTGCCGCCACTGTCACTAGCACTTTTGCCGTCTCCTGATGAACCGCCACAGCCTGTTATAGAAAATACAGTAATGATTACCAACAATAATGCTCCAAATTTTTTCATTTTCTTCTTCATTTTGTCTCCTCCAATTTTCTTATTAAGATACCGTTTCATTATATCGTCATTTTCCTTGAAAAATCATGGTAATTTTTTTAAATGTATAGCTATTTTTTCATATCCGCTTGTCTCTTTCCTTTTATGAATATATACTTACAATTAAGGAAGGTGATTCATATGAAACGCTTAAAACTTACAATACGAAGTAAATATTTAATTGTCACCATGCTTCTATTTTCTGTATTCACAATTCTGTCCTTCCGCATATGGTATCACAATTTTTACCGAGCAGCCACGACTTCATCCATTGAAAATATTGAAACGATTGTTACCGCTTCGAATACCACTTTTGAAACCTATCTAAAAGACATCAATAACATCATGACGCTGATTTCTCTTGATACCGGTTCCGATTTAAATGCAAATATTATAAAAATATTGTCTGATTCTGATTTGACAGATGCCGAGTATGTCACTTTTCGCCGGACTGCCAAAAATTATATTTCCGGTCTTTGTTCTTTTAAAAGTTATTTATTGGGACTATCCATCAGTGATTTCTCCGGAAATGATATTACATACGGTGTCACAGAATCGTACAATGAAATCAAGCAAGAAGAATGGTTCCGGGAAATTCAAACTGACAGTTCTAACGGTCTGATGTTTATTCCGGCCGAATCGATACAGGAAAGCAACAATTACCATAATACCTTTACCATGGTAAGACCGGTAAAATCCGGCAGCAAAACAATCGGCTTTGTAATGGCTCATATCAGCTATAAAATATTTGATGACTATTTTAATATCAGTCCGAATTCCAATATCAGTTTATTGATACTTGACTCCCCCTCCAATGAAATTATACTTTGCCTGGACGAAAAAAATATTGATATTAGACAGGAATTTTCATCTGATAATGATAACATGATAACTGTTTCCTATACCTCACCCGTAACCGGGTGGACTACCATTGGCAGAATATCAAAAAGCGAAATGATGTCTGATTTCTATAAGACAAATCAAAAAGTTATCTTTATCACAATTATCATTTGGGTTGCCGCACTTGCCGTTATTTACTTTGTATCTTCCCTTTTAACCCATAATATTTTAAAATTAACTGCAGCAGTAAAGTCAATCAACAAAGACCATTTGGCCTTTGATGTTGTAATAAATTCTAATGATGAAATCAATGATTTACAGCAGCAATTTCAGTTTATGGTAGAAAGAATCCATCATCTGATATCGGATATAAAAACGACGGAGCTTCAGAAGCATCAATTTGAAATGCGGGCACTTCAAGCTCAAATCAATCCGCATTTTTTACATAACACATTAAATACCATCAAATTTCTTGCTGCTCTGCAAGGTGCAGAGAATATCAAAGAGATTTCGGACAACCTTTCCAATATGCTGCGAATCAATATGGATAACCGTACCATGATTTCCCTAAAGGAAGAAATCTCTTATTTGAATCAATATTTAGAAATACAGGCTTACCGCTATATAAACCGTTTTACTTCCAATATTATTTGTGAAGAAGGATTAGATTCTTTTTTTATACCAAAGCTGCTGATTCAGCCAATTGTAGAGAATTCTTTAAAACATGGAATCGCAAACAAAAACGATGGCATCATCTTAATAAAAATATATCAAAGTGATAATAAGGTACATATTAAAATTTCTGATAATGGCATCGGAATGCCTGAAAATATTCAATTGTTTAGAGTTTCCGCAGATCATATCGGTTTGTATAATATCAATCAGCGAATTCTTCTTTATTTTGGTTCTGATTATGGATTAACCATAGAAAGTGAAAAGGGATTATACACCAATATAGAAATTACAATCCCATTGATTACAGCAGAGGAGGTTGACCAATACGTATAAGTTATTTATTGTTGATGATGAAATATTAGTAAAAACGCAATTAAAACTATTGATTCCATGGGAGGCAGAACATCTTTCACTATCAGGAGAAGCCTCTAATGGAGAAATTGCATTATCCCTAATACAAAACAATCCCCCTGATATCATCATTTGTGATATGGATATGCCTGTGATGGATGGTCTGCAATTATGCAGCATCCTCCATGAGAAATATCCCTGTATTCAGTTTATCGCCTTGAGTAATTATGATGATTATCACTATGTTCGTGGGGTATTGAAATTAGGTGCCGTGGATTATCTGCTAAAAAATGATTTGACGCAAGATTCCATCACAAAGGTATTAAAAAGAGCAGTAGAAGAAATTATGCATAGTACTAATCAGAAAAATAATGCGCTGTCTAGAACTCCAAATAATATGGAAGCTTTAAGAAAGGATTTTTTTATCGGTTTATTAAGCGGATTTTATACGGATAAAAAAAGAATCGAAAGTCAGTTTAAAATTCTTTCCATTGACCTCCCACTGACCAATCTGATTCCCATTGTTATGGAAGTTGATAACTATCAAAGTTTCAGCATAATAAATGATTTGGAAAAAATCAGTGTATTGGAATTTTCCATTCAAAATATTTGCAATGAATTACTGACAGAATCCTTTGTTGGTACTATTTGTTTAATATCCGCCAACACCTATGCCCTTATTTTATCCTTTGATCATTTAAGAAGTACCAAAAAAAGAATAGACTATATCACACAAATTATTTCTCATATAAAAGCAGCATTAAAAAAATTTCTTAATATTTCCGTTAGCTTTTCGATTGGCAGTTCGTGTTCTTCCGTAGAAGAATTAAGAGAAAGCTTTAAGTTAGCCAACAAAAGTAGAAAAAATAAGTTCTACTCCACTAGTGACTCGCTTATCATCGATGCTTCGGTCACTACTCACAATGAAGCAATTACCGGATTAAGTTCCGAATTGGAGAAGAAGTTAGTCCAAAATCTTACATTGGGGGACTCCCGCTTAGTAATTTCAGTATTATCAGAAATATTTGCGGATATCAATGAAAGAAAATTGATTCCAAATGATGCGCAGATGATTTTTAATGATATGGTGAGTATGATTACTCGTTTTTGCAAATCCGAGAATTTGGATTATGATACCATCTATTATAATAAGATTTATCCCCGTTATATGATTCATCAGTTTGAAACATTAAAGGAAATACATCATTGGTTTTATCATACCTTCTGCAATTTAGTAGAACAGCTAAACGTTGCTAAAGAAGATACGACTTCCCCCTATGTCAAAGAAGCGATTACTCTGATAAAAAAGAATTACAGCAGGAACATTTCTCAATCAGAGCTTGCGCAGCAAATAGGAATCAGCTCTAATTATTTAAGCAGTCTGTTCAAATCAGATTTACAGATAGGATTTACAGAATATCTTACCAATTACCGCTTAAGCAAAGCAAAAATGCTGATAGAAAACGGGAATAAAAATTTCCATGAAATCGTTTCCGAGTGCGGTTTTTATAATTATAATTATTTTTTTAAGCTTTTTAAAAAAAAGGTAGGAATGACCCCTAAAGAATATGCAAATTCCCTACACATGAGGTAATGCGCCACCCAAACGGCAACTTTGCTCCATACGACGAGTAGATGGCTGACAGTTCCCTACTCGCCGTCGATAAAAAAGTGAAATCATCGGTACCGATGCCTATTGCCATCACATACTCGCCAGTGGCAAATTGCTCTGCGTCAAACGTTCCATTCCGCCTATTACCTGCTCTGCTCCCTTGAGGAACTGGACGAAAACGGCAGCCTTGTCCGCTTGGAGAACATGTCGGCCTTGCGTTCAAGTGAACTTTTTACCTGATGTTATCAAATTCACGTTTTGTTATAACGAAATCGATTATGCCGTAGGCTTTGGCTTCTTCTGCGGTCATAAAATTATCTCGGTCTGTATCACATTCTATTTCCTCAACCGTCCGTCCAGTATTCTGTGCTAATAGCCGATTTAATCTTTGCCTGTTTTTTTGCATATAATCAGACATTATCTTAATATCACTGGCGGGGCCTTTAATTCCCCCGGATATAGCAGGTTGATGAATCATAATTTCAGAATTTGGTAAAGCAAATCGTTTTCCATGAGTACCGGCGGCAAGTAAAAAGGAACCAAAACTTGCAGCAAGTCCAACGCAAATTGTAGATACATCACATTTTATATAATTCATTGTATCAAAGATGGCAAAGCCAGCTGTTACGGAACCGCCCGGACTGTTAATATAAAGGCTTATGTCTTTGTCAGGGTCTTGACTTTCTAAAAACAATAACTGAGCTGTAACTAAACCGGCTGTGGTGTCGTTTACATCTTCTCCCAAGAAAATGATTCTGTCTGCCAAGAGTTTGGAGTAAATATCGTAACTTCTTTCTCCTCTGTTTGTCTGCTCTATCACATATGGTATTGTACTCATGCCGCCCTAACCTCGCATTTCACAGCAAATTTATAGGTCATCATAACGCTATTGTTTATGGTAAATCTGTTTAATTTGGGGTTGTAAATCCCAAGCATTCTATACCTTTGTGGCGTACAGAGATATAGCTGCTTGAACGCAAGGGTAAATGACTGCTGTGAGTCATAATTTGATTCATAGGCAATCTCAATGATAGGCTTTTTGGTATTGACGAGTTTTTCAGCCGCTACAGTAAGCCTGCGCATTTGAATATACTTATAAAGCGTACAGCCCACACTCTCTGAAAACAATCTGTTCAAATGAAATTTTGAGTAACCTACTTTATCAGAAACTTCATCTAAGCTTAATTTGCCCTCAAGATTTTCCTCAATAAAATCTATAACTTTTATTATTATGCTACTATCTCCCATTGTTTCACGCTCCGTTCACGATATAATCATAACATATTATATCAGATGTTATCGGCTTCGTCTTAATAGAAATTGCTATCTTTATAAAAAATCACTTAGTCATCAGGGAAAATATAAATAAAAGGGGCAGACTGCTCCAAAGAAATCAGGGAATATGGCGGCTGATAGTGGTCGTCATACTCCCTGATTTTAGGGTATATCTTTATGCTTCGTCATGTTTTGTTTCATGCATGGATACCGTCAATGCAAGCGTTTCCAGCCGAATGAATAATTACGGCATCATGCGGGCGGTGGGTATGTCCGGCAAGCAACTTAAAAAAAATCATCACAGCCGAAGCCGCCTATGCCATAACTGGCTGCACCGCTTCTTTTATGGTCTGCTGGTTACGTCCACCTGGGGCGCAATCTAGCAACCGCCGCTTGCTGTTTTAGCTATTACCATTCTGGCCGCGCTTCTGACTATGTTTATTTCTGTCCTTTCCCCGGCAAAGAAAATCGAGGAAATGAGCATAGTAAACGTAGTCAATGCCGGGTGAGCTATGGACGCTATAAAGAAAATACTAATAATTGAGGATGATAATACTACTCGCTCTATCCTCTCGTATGCTCTTTCTCAAAAGAGCTATGATGTAAAGGAAAACGGTTGAACATAAATTAACGGTGCCGTGGAACCAGATACGCAGGGTACGTGACAAGATACAGGTTGATCCTGCCCTCCCTCACTCTATCAAGACGGTGCATGGCGTAGGATATAGCTTTGATCCGCGATATAAAGTGGCATAACATATGAAATACCGGCAACCATGAGCAGTCTTTCCCTGTCCGGCAATATGTTTTCTTCCATAATGCCTTCCACGGTTCATTTTGTGCTACAAAGGAAACCCGGCTGACATATCGATTGTTTTAGCAAATTTATTTAAGCCTTGACGATAATCATCTTGTAGTATATAATACTGGTACAATATGGAACGAGGTGATTATTATGTCTTTGCCTTTTGGTCTGCTTGGACTACTAAAATATCAAGATAGTACAGGATATGATTTAGCCAAGTTGTTCGAGGATTCCCTCAACGGTTTTTGGCATGCACAATCAAGCCAAATATATCGCGAGCTTAAGCGTATGGAGGCAAAAGGGTGGGTGACTTCTCGAAATGTCATACAGAATGATCGACCAAACAAGAAGATTTACTCCATAACACAGGACGGCTTAAATGTACTCAATGAATGGATAAACGAAAGCACCATGCTATTTGAAAACCCACACGACCCCCTTTTGATGCGTGTGTTTTTTGGTGCAAACGCTCCAGAGGCTACTTTGAAAACATTGAAAGCCTACCGCGATATGTGCCTTGCCGGTTTAGAAGAACAGGCTAAAAAATATCAAACAAGTATTAATAATTACAAATCTGAAATTCCAGATGGTAAAAATGAGAGCTTATATTGGCAGATGACGCTTGACTTAGGCATTGCCCAAGCTAAGGCAAACGTACAATGGGCGCAAGGATGTATAGAAAAATTGGAGAAGGAGCTCAGAGAATGAATGTACTTCTTCTGTGTGAATGTAAAAGTTCCGAAGTTGGGATTCAAATCAGGAATGCTATACAAGGTATTTTGGAGCGTGAGGGCCATAGTGTACAAACTACAATATTGAACAGTAAAGAGTTGAAACCCTGTGTTGCTTGCCTTGGCTGCTGGTTAAAGACACCGGGGCAATGTCTAATAACAAATGACGGAGCCAATCGCATTGCAGCCCAATTAATAAATGCCAATGCAGTCATATTAATTTCAGAAATTGTTTATGGTGGATTTGCCGCTGATATGAAAGCAAATGATTGAACATTTTACTTGTCGTGCGAGATTGCCTTGGGGATATGGCGTTGGAATTGGAGCCGGGTCAATGCTTTATAATGCTGGTGATGATTGGGAGAAAGGTCTTGCTTCTGATATTCACCATGCTCTATGTGATATGGCTACTGCCATTAAGGAAAACAGAAGCGGCCAGAATATTTATGTCGCACCTGATTTCCCACGCTTTCTATATAAAACTGTCGCTAACATAAGCTTTTGGCGCGAAGCTAAACGAAACGGTGTCAATAATCTTCGGGATCGGCCTTATATAAATCATTGAAAAAGAGATTACAAAGTATTTATATTTTGGTAGGAGTATAATAGATGGTTAAGGAATTTGATATATGTAAAATAGATGAGGTTATGCAAATATGGCTTGATACCAACATAGCCGCACACGATTTCATTCCTAAAGAATATTGGACTGATAACTATGAAATTGTTAAAACTATGCTGCCCAACGCTGATATTTTAATTTATGAAGAAGATGAAATAAAGGGATTTATCGGTATTGTAGATAAAACTTATATTGCAGGATTATTCGTATCAAAGAAATTTCAAGGTTGCGGTATTGGCACAAAACTCATAGAGGTATGTAAAAATCGTTACCCCATTCTTATGCTTGATGTCTATGTAAAAAATGATAAAGCTGTAATATTTTATAGTAATCATGGTTTTAGAATAAAAGAAGAAAAAGAAAATAGTGATACAAAAGAAGTAGAGTATACTATGCAATGGACAGTGTAGATATTAACTTCATTCGCCTTAGTTTCCTAATGCAACAACTATTGGACTATAAGGCAGATTTAGTATTGTACTGGAAAGTGAGAAGATACATGAAAGAATTAGTTGTGAAAATACCCGCCTTTGGACAGGGCGGCTTAATACCTGAACAATACACAGGATATGGCGAGGATATATCACCGGAATTGCATTTGTCCAATATAGATGAACAAGCAAAGTCTATTGCTATCATCATGGATGATATGGGGCATCCTATACCTGCGTATAATCACTGGGTTATTTGGAATATACCCGTCATGCAGGTAATACCAGCAAACATAGCACATGGCAAGATTGTTGAGAGCTTATTCGGCGCTGTACAAGGACGTGGGTATGGTAAACACAGATATAGCGGACCCAAACCGCCATTTAATTGGTCACATAAGTATCAGTTTAATATATTTGTGTTGAATTGCACTCTGGATTTGCCAAGCGAATCAAGAAAGCGTAACCTACTTAAAGCAATGAATGGACATATACTTCAACAAGCTGCGTTAATCGGTCATTATAGGTAAAGTTGTTATACTCCATTGTCTCCTGCAACGACTATTGAGGCGAAAAGGAGCATGTAACGATAGGTTAGCTTTTGGGGTAAAAAGCGGTAAAGGAAGTGACCCATATTTACACAATAAGACAAGAATGTCCGCCGGACTATGATGAAGTATATGACCTTGTTAACAAAGCATTTGCAACAACAGTACACTCCGACGGAACGGAAGCGGACTATTTGAACGATGTAAGAAAAAAGGACACTTTTATTCCAGAACTATCACTGGTAGCCGAAGATGAAACCGGGAAGATTGTCGGACAAATTGTTCTTTATCAGACTTTTATTACAACAGAAAATGAAGAAATTAAGGCTTTGGTGCTTTCACCTATTAGCGTTCATCCGAACTTTTTCGGTAAGGGTATAGCCAGAATGATGATTGACCACGCTATCCATCGTGCTTTTGATATGGATTTTATCGCAGTGTTTCTTTGTGGCGAACCAGAGGTATACCAAAGGCTGGGTTTCATACCTTCTTATGAATTTGCTATTTTTCATAAAGACGACCCGAAAGCCCAATGGTGCATGGGGAGAGAGCTTGTTCCCGGCTCTTTGAAAGATATCAACGGAACCATTGATATTGTTTAGTAGGTTTTCGCACCCCAGTAGCCTGAATAGTTTGGTTCACAATAGTTACCTTTAGCGACTTATTCCGATAAGG
>Ga0153983_1000215_pt1 | contig 14883 bp, 14 predicted proteins | sample TSGA067MetaG_FD_104693 | JGI IMG/M metagenome (GOLD analysis project Ga0153983, IMG submission 104693) | Attine ant fungus gardens microbial communities from Georgia, USA - TSGA067 MetaG | ecosystem: Host-associated > Fungi > Mycelium > Unclassified | place: USA: Georgia, Alexander Wildlife... | reverse complement strand
CTGATGTGAAAAATAAGAAATTTGACGGAATGATCATTACCGGTGCACCGGTGGAGCTTTTTGCATTTGAAGATGTGGATTACTGGGAGGAAATGACAGAAATCCTGGACTGGGCTCAGGAAAATGTAACCTCCACTCTTTATCTGTGCTGGGCTGCTCAGGCAGCTCTTTACCACTATTATGGGCTGCATAAGGTAAAACTTCCCCAAAAAGCTTTTGGATTATACCGTCACCGGGTCATGAACCGAAAGGTGCCGCTGGTCCGGGGATTTGATGATGAATTTTGGGCACCCCATTCCAGACACACCGATGTACCTGCTGATGAGATCCACAACTGCAAAGAGATCACCATCCTCGCCGAATCCGATGAGGCCGGAGTTTTCCTGTGTATGGCAAAAGAGGGCCGGGAGATCTTTGTCATGGGGCATCCGGAATATGACCGGGTAACATTAGATGAAGAGTATAAAAGAGATTTAGGTAAGGGACTGGATATCCGGATACCCAAAAATTATTATACCAATGATGATGCCACTCATCGTCCGCTGTTACTGTGGCGGGCTCATGCCAATAATCTGTATACCAATTGGCTGAATTATTACGTATACCAGGTAACTCCTTATAATCTGGATGGTGCGCCGGATTTTAACTGAAAATCAACGTGGGTTCACTATAGAAAACTTCTTCAGAAAATCTTCTTCAGAAAGAATTGGAATTTCCAATTCTTTCGCCTTTTTATTTTTGGAAGAATGTGAATCCACGTCATTATTAATTAAGTAATTGGTTTTGGAGGTAACCGACCCTGTCACTTTTCCGCCTCTTGCTTCGATAAATTCTTTCAGTTCCTTTCGATTGTCAAACCGTAACACATTTCCGGTAATCACAAATTGCAGTCCTTGTAATTCCTGTTTTTCAGAGGACTGCATTTCTTCTAAATGTAAATGTGCCATCAAACGCTTCACCATTTGTCTGTTCGATTCTTTTTGAAAATAGCTGCAGAAATTTTTCGCGATGACCGGACCGATCCCTTCAATTATGCTGATTTCTTCTTCGGAAGCATGAATCATTTTGTCAAAGTCATATGCAAATTCCTTGCAGATAACTTTTGCATTCGCCAAGCCTATATTGGGGATCCCCAGACTATAGATGACCTTTGGCAATGTAGTTGTCCGCGCCTTTTCTATACTTGTAATCAAATTCTCATAGGATTTTTCACCAAATCCCTCCATCGTAACAATCTCATCCCGATACTTCGCAAGATCAAAAATATCTCCGAATTCTTTCACAAATCCCTTTGCCACAAATTTTTCAAGAGTCGCTTCTGATAATCCGTCAATATTCATGGCATCTCTGCTTACAAATAATGTAAAAGACTTGATTTTTTTTGCCTGACAATCCGGATTGATACAATACAAGGACTCTACCTCATTCACTTTTTGGATTCTGGCCTCTCCTTTGCAGACCGGACAATGTCCCGGAATTTTAAGATGACCGCTCCGGGTCAAATTCTCAGCGATCTGCGGAATAATCATATTCGCTTTATACACTTTTATCCTGTCCCCAATACCCAGCCTTAGTTCCTTCACAATGCTGATATTATGAACACTCGCACGGCTTACGGTCGTTCCTTCTAATTCTACAGGTTCAAAGATGGCGATCGGGTTCAGCAGACCTGTTCTTGAGGGACTCCATTCAATTTCATTCAATGTCGTCTCACGCATTTCGTCCGCCCATTTAAACGCCATCGCATTTCTCGGAAATTTGGAGGTCGCGCCTAATGAATCCCCATAGGCGATATCGTCATAAAGAGCCACTAAGCCATCGGAAGGAAGGTCATTTAGCGAAATGTGGGAAGAAAAATAAGCAACTTCATTCTCCAAGTTACTTTCTGTTACTATTTTATATTCGACTACATCAAATCCCTGACTTTTCAGCCACTGCATCTGCTGCTCTCTTGAATTTGAAAACTCTGCATTTTCTGCCTTTACCAGCGAAAATGCATAGAACCGTACCTTTCTTTTTGCAGTAATTTCATTATTCAGCTGCCGAACCGAGCCACTGCACAAATTGCGGGGGTTTTTATATTTTGCATCCACATCTTCCAGTTCTTCATTGATTTTCTGAAAATCCGAATACGTAATCAGTGCCTCTCCCCGAAGTACCAGTTCTCCTTCAAAAGGAATCTGCAGCGGAATATTTTGAAATACCTTTGCATTATTGGTAATGACTTCTCCAACGACACCATTGCCTCTGGTCACCGCTTTTTGCAGCGTTTGATTCCGGTAGGTTAAGACAATCGTCAGTCCATCCAGTTTCCACGACAACAAAACCTTATGCATGCCAATAAAACTTTTTAAGGCTTCAATATCCTTTGTTTTATCCAAAGACAACATAATGCTTTCATGAGCTTCCTTCGGCAGTTCCTCTAAAGCTTCATACCCTACGGCAGTTGTGGGACTTCCTGCCAGAGTAATACCTGTCTCTTTTTCTAATTCTGTCAACTCATCATACAGTGCATCATAGGTCAGATTGCTCATAATCTCCTGATCATCCTGATAATACGCCTTACCCGCCTTTGAAAGCATCTGTACCAGTTCTTTCATCTTTGTCATTTTATCCATAAAAGCCTCCGTTTCACTGTGAAGAATTTTCTAACAATGTCCATAATTTCTCCCACTCCTCCTGCGTTGCCTTTCGATACTTTCCCACAGGTAATTCGTCCAAAGTGAGATTTAAAATCCGTATCCGCTTTAGTTTCGTCACACGATAACCGAAATATTCACACATGCGCCGAATCTGCCGGTTCAATCCCTGCGTCAAAATGATCCGAAAGCATTTGCTGTTTATTTTTTCTACTTTACACTTTCGGGTTATCGTATCCAGTATCGGAACTCCCTGTCTCATCTGCCGGATAAAATCTCCGGTAACAGGCCGATCCACTGAAACAATATATTCCTTTTCGTGGTAATTGCCTGCCCGCATCATTTTATTGACCAGACTTCCCTCATTCGTCATCAAAAGAAGCCCTTCCGAATCCTTATCCAGCCTCCCCACGGGATAGACACGGACAGGATAACTGACAAACTCTACAATATTATTCTTCACACGTTTCTGCGTTGTGCATTCAATTCCCTGCGGCTTATTCACCAGCAGGAGCACCTTCTCCTCGTCCGGGGAGAAAGATTTCCCATCCAACAATATTTTCTGGGATGGAACAATCTTCATCCCAAGTGTAGCCGGCTGCTCATCCACTGTGATTTTTCCCTGTTCTATGAGGCGGTCTGCTTCCCGTCTGGAGCATACTCCGGCATCACTTAAGTATTTATTTAAACGAATCAATTCATCCATATAAGATTCCATTCCTTTGTTTTTAATCACCTGTTTTATTATAACCTGTACCCGTTTGCCAAAGCAAGGTGAAATCTTCTTGTTTTTTCTTAAAGGCAGGGTATAATAGAGATAGGGGAAACTATTAATAATGTACGTAAGAGGAAAAAAGGATGAAAAAAACAACAAAAGCAGTGTTAATTCTGGCTGCCCTTTGTCTGCTTGGAATTTCAGCAGTATTTGTCTATAGATATGTTTCCATGGTATATGCCAACTATAAGGAATCTAAAGAACTGCAAGAGACCGCTTTGCAGGAGGGACATTGGGTTTATGACGACAACGGCCGCCGGTTTATATTCGGCAATGGCTTTATGCCGAAAAATACAGTATATGAAATAGACGGTCAGAACTATTTTTTCGATGAAAACGGATATATGCGTACCGGCTGGATTCAGGAAAAGGGTGTTTCTTATTTTTTAGATGCCAATGGACTGATGCACACCGGATGGCTGCAGGAGCAAGAGACTTGGTACTATTTCAATGAAGACGGCAGCATGGCTGTCGGTTGGATAGCGGATAACAACAACACGTATTATATGGATTCCAAAGGCAGAAAAATGACCGGAAAGCTAGAGGTAGACGGGAAGTACTATTATCTTGACGAGGATGGAGTCCGCACAACCGGATGGCAGGAAATCAATGGCAATAAATATTATTTTCAGGAAAATGATGAAGGAGCGGCCGTGATCGGCTGGTTTGACTGGGAAGACAACAGATATTATTTCAGGGAAGACGGTGCCATGACGATTGGCTGGATTACGGATAATGACCAAAAATATTTTCTGAATGCAGACGGCACAATGGCAACAAATGAATGGATTGAGGATGATGGCAGCCGGATATTTATAAGTGATGACGGCACTGTCGGCACCGGATGGATTCAATATGGAGATAACCGGTATTATCTTCTGGAAGATGGTACCGCCGCTACCGGATGGTTGGAATTAGGTGATTCCCGGTACTATTTTTATGGCGATGGTGCGATGGCAACCGGTTGGATTACCGATGAGAATGGAGAACGATACTTTTTGAATGATGAAGGGATATTAGATCAGGATCATCAGGATGTTATATCACCTGAAAAGGCAGCTGAGACCAAAAAGAAAGCTGCGCAATAAAAGAGTTGAGGCTGTTGCCAAATTTGCAGCAGCCTCAACTTTTTGCTTTTTCAGCCATTAACTTTTTTATTTTACCAAATCACCACGTATATAACCCGTCTGATCTTCATATTCTACCTTGATCCATCCATTTTCTGCATTTTCCAGCTTTGTCACTTGTTCTCCGGACGGTACCTGGGCTATTTTTTCAGAATCTGAAGTAGCCTCTGCCCGGATATTACAATCATTGATTGCTGTAAGCAACGCTCCTTCCGGTGTCGTGCTTGATGTAGTGGTCTCACTTCCCAGCTGTTCTTCCAATGCACGTAAAGCTTCATCTGATTCCAGTGCTTCCTGATAGGCAGCTTGCACAGAAGTAATCAGTTCCTGTACGTCCTGATGCTGCAGAATTTCTCCTATGTATTCTGTCACTTCTGAGTCCTCATCTTCTTTATAGATAAAGAGCTCTCCATCTTCATTTGTTTTTATATATACCCGAGCCAGTCCGGGCGCAGGAGTTGACACGTCTGTATAATTCAAATCATACGATACAAAAACCACATAACTTCCTTCTGTCAGCCCTTGCTTGGTATATATATTAATGTTACTGTAGCTTTCAATATACGTTGAATTTAATACCTTTGCTTCATCCGCCGCATCAAAATTATCCGTTATACTTCTCATGGTTTCCACATCTTTATTGCCCCATGCCATATAAAACTTATCAATCACTGTATTGATCTCCGGATAAGCATTTTTCTTTAACGGATTATCCGTTTCTGGATCTGTCTCCTGTACTTGTTCTGAGGAGTCATCTGACTCATCGGAATTGTCAGATGTATCGCTTCGCTCTGTCACTGTTTCACTGGGTTCTTCTTTGTCCGCAAATACACCGGATAAAGCCTTCACGCCAAAAAACAGAAGAACAAGAATAGCCAGTACAGATAAACCAAGGACAATATATCTCAGATTATCTGAAAGCCATTCTTTAAAATTGTCTAACATGACTTTCCTCCTTTTACAGACTCCCCTATAGTACTTTCCCCTTAAATGATTAACCATCATAAAAGTACCAGCACATCCGGAGGGATTCGAACCCCCGACACGTGGCACCGGAAACCACTGCTCTATCCCCTGAGCTACGGATGCATAAATAAGCTGTAAAATGCTACCCGGATATCATATCACAAAATAATGTAATTGTAAAGTCTAAAGAACGCTCGTTCGATTATGCGCCGATAAGATGTTTCTGTTCAGACAGCAGCAGAAACCTCCCCGACCAAAGAAGCTGACGGCCGGGAAGGTTACCTTCATAATTTACATATGTATTATGTCTTTTTCCTTATCATAGAAATACACGTTATTAGAAAGTACTTCCACGGGTTCTACCTGCGATGTGTTAATTTCGGTTACCATTTCTATCAACTCTACTGAGGAATATTGCCCGGAATCGGGTACAAGAATACATTCATGAATACTGCTTGGCAAAATATAAAAGCTGCCTCCTACCAATACACTGATATGCTTTAAGACGTGAGGATACAAAATACATGCGGCTCCGAAATATTTATCACGATTTGTCAGAACATACATAATCTCATTTTTATGTGGAGATTCCGTAAGAATTTCCTTTACTTCTGTTTCTTCTCCTTCTTCCAGAATCATTTGATTCAACAATGCTTCCATTCCCTGAAACGTATACGGTAATTTCTGAGGCGTGTTATTTTCTGCTGCCCTGCATAATTCTTCCATAGTTATATTCCATAGCTTCATAGTACCTTTATGGATTAGTACCGTTGCGCCTTCCAGCACACTGCTTTCCAACCGATAGTAAAATACCATAGCCAAATCCAGATACTTCACATGGGGCACATTTTTCAGCAGCTCTTCATTCCATTGGTAGTTCACCAGTTTATAATAGATACTTTCTTTGACCTTCTCAAAATCCTCAAATTCGTTCACAGACAGATCGGTCAGGTCACACCGGTTTTCATAACTTTCCAGAATAAACTTTAAAATTTCTTCCATTGTTTTTCCATTTTCATATCTGCCGTATAAATCATCCAGATAGATTGTAGGGGCAATCTTCTCTCCTTCCTTCATAATTGATAAACCATCCCAGCGGATTCCATTATTTTGCGGAATACACTGCAGATTTACCTTTGCATCCTCCCCCAGAGTGGTTTGGATCATAGGGACCAATGTGTTTTTAAATGTTTCGTAGTTCAAATTCTCATCCTTTCTATTATTTTTTATTGTTATATGGCTAAAAGAACCATAGATAACCACAGCCTGTTAATTCTAAATTTTTCAGTGAAAAGAAATATTGCACGAATGTGCCGAATGATAGAAAACATACCCGCCGCCAGATGCAGCGGGGGCTTTAGATATTTATTGTCTTATACCCGGGATAAATACTCACCGGTTCTTGTATCAATCTTGATTTTATCTCCCTGATTTACAAATAAGGGGACATAAACAACTGCGCCGGTTTCCACAGTAGCAGGTTTTGTCGCACCCTGTGCGGTATCGCCTTTAAACCCAGGCTCTGTTTCTGTGATTTCTAATTCCACAAATAATGGCGCTTCTACTGCAAATACATTTCCGTTATAGGAACATACTTTCACCATTTCATTCTCTTTTACAAATTTTAATGCATCCTGAATTTCCTCTGCATCTAGAGCAATCTGATCATAGGTTTCCAGATTCATAAAATGATACAAATCGCCGTCGGAATACAGATACTGCATGTCCACCCGCTCAATGTGTGCCGGCGGAAATTTTTCCGTAGGTCGGAATGTTTTTTCTACTACACCGCCGTTTATAATATTTTTTAATTTCGCTCTTACGAATGCAGCACCTTTTCCTGGTTTTACATGTTGGAATTCGATAATCTGAACTACATTTCCGTCAATTTCCAGTGTAAGACCATTTCTAAAATCGCCCGCTGATATCATATTGATATTCCTCCTTGCTTATCCAACCGGAGATATGCATTGTTTCTCCGCTCTTTAGTATTCTATAATACCTATCCTGATTTTTCAACTGTTTTCTAAAGAATCTTTCCGGATTCTTTGCTTTTATGATAAAAATGAAGGACAATTTTCTCAAGATAGCGCTTCAAAACAATTTGAATTTCTTCTTTGGGATGTATCGGCTTTACCAGAACCGTACGTATACCGATACGCTTTGCCCCGTAGATGTCAGTAAATACCTGGTCTCCTACAAAAAGAGAATTTTTAACATCCGTCCCTAATAATTCCATCGCTTGTTGATAGCTTTTTTCGGATGGTTTATGTGCATTTTCTATGAAAGAAACCTGCAGCTCCCGGGCAAATGACGCCACTCTTTCATAGTTATTATTCGATATCAGACAACAGCGGAAGCCGGTTTCTTTTAAGGCCGCAACTAAAGCTTTTACCCGTTCATCTGCCGGTGCCCCATGGGGCACTAAGGTATTGTCTATATCAAACAAAATTCCCCGGTATCCCTCCTTATATAATTTATCAAATGGAATAAGGTATGTAGAGTCCAGATAGTGATCCGGAAAAAATTGTTCAAACATAGATTCCTCTTTCTGCTTACCTGTTCTTTACAAATGGGATTATTTTCTTTCCTGTAATGGAACATACGGCTGTTCATCCAGTACATTCATGTACGCCGGACGAATAATTTTATCTGTATTAATTAATTCTTCCATACGATGTGCACTCCATCCAACGATACGTGCAATTGCAAACATTGGCGTGTACAATTCCGTCGGAAGATCCAGCATACTATATACAAAACCACTATAGAAATCCACGTTAGCACTGACACCCTTATAAATATGACGTTCCTGTGCGATTACTTTTGGAGCTAACTCTTCCAGCATAGCATAAAGATTGTAATCTTTTTCCCGCCCTTTTTCCTTCGCCAGCTGTTCTACAAATCTTTTGAAAATCTGTGCTCTCGGATCAGAAATGGAGTATACCGCATGACCCATACCATAAATCAGGCCGCGCTTATCAAAGGCTTCTTTATGCAGTAGCTTAATCAGATAATTTGCTACCTCTTCCTCATCCGACCAGTCCTGTACATGCTTTTTCAAATCGCTGATCATACCGACTACCTTAATATTTGCACCGCCATGTTTCGGTCCTTTTAAAGAACCAAGAGCCGCTGCAATAACAGAATATGTATCCGTGCCGGAAGAAGAAACCACATGTGTCGTAAATGTAGAATTATTACCGCCTCCATGCTCCATATGAAGAACCAAAGCAAGGTCTAAGATAGTCGCTTCCAATTGTGTATATTTCTTATTCGGACGCAGCATCCGCAGAATATTTTCAGCCGTGGACAAATTCCCTGACGGATGATGGATATAAAGACTTTTCCCCTTGTTATAATGCTGATGAGCATGGTATCCGTATACGGAGAGCATCGGAAATACACTGATTAAATGAATGCACTGCCGAAGTACATTCTCCAACGAAATATCTTCCGGGTTCTTATCATAAGAATACAGGGTTAATACACTCCTGGACAATGTGTTCATCATATCCTTGCTGGGAGCCTTCATAATAACATCCCGGACAAAGTTACGCGGCAGAGAGCGCCTTGCGCTTAACAAAGCAGTAAACTCTTCTAATTGCTGTGTAGTCGGCAACGAGCCAAATAAAAGAAGATAGGCAGACTCTTCAAATCCTAATCTCTTGTCATTCAAAAAACCATCCGTTAAATCATAAATATTGATTCCTCGGTAATATAATTCTCCTTCGCATGGAACACTGCTGCCATCTACTGTTTTATAAGCCTGAATATTAGAAATCTTAGTTAAACCGGCCAATACTCCTTTGCCATTAATATCACGAAGACCTCTTTTTACATCATATTTTCCATATAGCGAAGCATCTATGCGGCTATTTTCCAGACAGATCTGGGTTAATGCTTCCTCTTCGGATGTTACTTTTGTAGTATATGCTGTCATTGCGGCCACCCCTTTCATCATTACGTTTATTCGCTATTTACTTATAATTTAGTAGGCAGCTTAGCTGCCTACTATTGGTTATTATATCCTAAAATGCATTTTGACACAACAACAGAATTGTAAAATAAATATTAATTGAATACACTTTCGAATTGTCAACTTATTTATATTTAAGGTTGACAATTGATCTTTTTTCATATATTATTGTACTAAAATATTCTGAAAGGAAATAATGAAAAATGAAAGCAACATTGCCAAAGAAAAGAAACTCTACTACTTTGCAGCTTACATTAACCGGTGTTATGACCGCAGTAATCTGTATATTGGGACCTTTGTCCATTCCCCTTCCATTTAGTCCTGTCCCCATTTCGTTTACCAATTTAGCAATTTATTTCACCGTCTTTGTTCTCGGAATGAAGCTGGGAACCATCAGCTATCTGGTCTATTTGCTCCTTGGTTTCGTGGGGCTCCCTGTATTTTCCGGATTTTCCGGCGGATTTACAAAATTGGCTGGTCCTACCGGAGGATATTTACTGGGATTTATTTTTCTGGCTTTGATAGCCGGCTATTTTATAGATACTTTTCATGGAAAACTTCATATGGCCGTAATCGGTATGATACTTGGAACTGCCGTATGCTATTTGTTCGGAACTCTATGGCTGGCAAAGCAAACGGGCAGCACTTTTTTAGCCGGTTTAAGTATCGGAGTCCTGCCATATATACCTGGTGATATTATCAAAATTGTTTTCGCTGCAGTTATCGGTCCTGTTTTGCGAAACGCAGTATCAAAACTGCCGCAATAGGAAAATCTGAGAACGGCTTCCGGAGGATATCATGCCGCCAAGGCAGGGTGGATTTTGAATTCCAAATTTAAAACCGAAAGTCTCTGGCTCCTTTTTCTATCGCATCCAGTTTTTTCTTTGCTGTTTCTTTCACCTTATCACTTTTTATATTTTCCAATTCCCTTTCAATCATCTGTAATCCAATTTCCCGGGTCGTAGGTGAGGCATAATCAGTTAAGTATTCTTTCAGGGTCATAAGTGCATTCGGCTGACAGCAATTTGCTATCTGCCCGGATTTCACAAGTGACATGAATCGATCTCCTGTCCGCCCTTCCCGATAACATGCTGTGCAGAAGCTGGGGATATAGCCTAATTCACACAGCCACCTGACAACTTCATCCAGAGAACGGGTATCACTTATATCAAACTGAGCAGAATTCTCTTCTTCCGGCTCTTCCTCCATATAACCGCCTACGCTGGTTCTGGATCCTCCACTTATCTGTGATATTCCCAGTTCCAGTACTTTTTCTCTGGATTTTTGCGATTCTCTCGTAGAAATAATCATCCCTGTATACGGCACTGCAATCCGAATAACTGCCACAATCTTCCGGAAGGTATCGTCATCTATTGCATTATCAAAGTCTTTTGTATCAATATCATCTGCCGGACAAATACGCGGGACACTGATCGTATGGGGGCCTACTCCCATGGCCGTCTCCAAATGTTCCGCATGCATGAGCAATCCGATAAAATCATAGCGATATGTATTCAGACCAAACAACACCCCTATTCCCACATCATCAATACCACCTTCCATCGCACGATCCATAGCCTCCGTATGATATGCATAGTCATGCTTTGGTCCGGTAGGATGGAGCTGTTCGTAATTCTCTTTATGATATGTTTCCTGAAATAAAATATAGGTACCAATCCCGGCTTCTTTTAATTTGCGGTAGTTTTCCACTGTAGTTGCTGCTATATTCACATTTACCCGGCGGATTGCACCGTTCTTATGCTTGATACCGTAAATTGTCTCAATACTTTCCAATATATATTCAAGAGGATTATTCACCGGATCCTCACCGGTTTCAAGAGCCAGTCTCTTATGACCCATATCCTGCAGTGCAATTACTTCCTGCCGAATCTCTTCCTGTGTCAGTTTTTTTCTGGCTATATGCTTATTTTTCTGGTGATACGGGCAATACACACATCCGTTAATGCAGTAATTGGATAAATAAAGCGGTGCAAACATTACGATTCGGTTTCCGTAAAATTTTTCCTTTATTTTCTTTGCAGCCACAAATAGTTCTTCTGATAAATCCTTCTGATCACATTCCAGAAGCACAGCTGCCTCCCGGTGATTCAGCCCTTTGCAGTCCTTTGCTTTTTCAAGTATTGACACAATTAATTCCCGGTTACTTTTATTTACTTTCGCGTATTCTATCGTGGACAGAATTTCTTCATCACTGATGAATTCTGCAGCATTTTTTGACTTGACATCGTACATAAATAAGCCTTCTTTCTACATTAAACCCGGTAAGTTCCGCTTTTTCCTCCTGATTTTTCTTCCAGAAGGATTTCGCCTATTGTCATGGAACGATCAATTGCTTTGCACATATCATATATCGTCAGCAATGCTGCAGATACTCCTGTCAGTGCCTCCATCTCTACACCTGTCTTTCCCGTTGTGACCGCCGTACATCGTGCAGTGACACTGCAGCTGTCTGCTTCCATTTTGAAATCAATACTGCATTTGGTTAACTGCAGCGGATGACACATAGGGATCCATTCTCCGGTTCGTTTTGCTGCCATGATACCGGCTACTCGCGCAACTCCCAGCACATCACCTTTTTGCACTTCGCCCTGTTTGATTTTATCGAATACTTCCTGGCAAACGTAAATCCTTCCCCTTGCAACTGCTGTGCGTCTGGTATCTGCCTTATCCGTTACATCAACCATTACGGCATTGCCCTGTTTGTCAAAATGTGAAAATTCTCCCATAATTACCTCTTTCCCAGTGTAACGTTATGTGTAAGCAGAGTATTTAAAAATCTGTCCGGTAGGTTTGTCTGGGAGTATATACTCCCTGTCTTTCCATTACAATGCTGCCATTATTCACTACCAGATTGCCACGCAAAAATACCTTGTCGATGCAGCCCGTTAATTTCCATCCTTCAAATGGCACATAATCTGCCTTTGATTCTTGGCTTTTTGCAGTTATCATACCCTCCTTGTGAGGATCCAGAATCACGATATCCCCATCACTTCCCGGAGAAAGACACCCTTTTTGCGGATAAATACCATATAATTTTGCAGGATTTTCCGCCAACAGACGGCACATCTGCTCCAATGTGATTTTTCCTGCTCCGGCTCCATACGTATAGAGCAGCGGTCCTCTTGTCTCTGTTCCCGGCATGCCATTTGGAATTTTGGTAAAATCATCTTTTCCTACCGCCTTCTGCTTCATCGTAAAGCTGCAGTGATCCGTTCCTATGGTCTGTATCCGGTCTTCTTTTAATGCTGTCCACAGACAGTTCTGATCTTCCTTCCCCCGAAGAGGCGGTGCACATACATATTTACTTCCTTCCAATCCGCCTTTTTCGTACAAGCTGTCATCCAGCAATAAATATTGCGGACAGGTTTCAGCAAAAACCATTTGTCCTTTTTCTCTGGCACGGCAAATCACCTCATAGGCAGGCACAGATGTCAAATGCACGACAATGACCGCTGTATCTGCAAGCTTGGCAATCGTTAGCAGCCTGTCTACTGCCTCTGCCTCCAGACCGGCAGGCCGCACTCTTGGATGCGTACTGCAGTCCAGATGCCCTGCATTCTTTGCTTCCTTAGTAAGCGCATCAATCACATCCGCATTCTCACAATGAACACCTGCAATCCCGCCTGCTTCCCTGATTGTTTTCAATGCCTCATACAGTTCTCCGTCATGCAGACGCATCGCCGGGTAAGTCATATACAGTTTAAATGTACTGACTCCCTGCTCCATCATATCGGAAATTTGCCGGGCAGTCTCTTCGTTCCAATCAGAAATCGCCATATGGAATGCATAATCGCAGGAAGCTTGTCCATCTGCTTTTTTATGCCAGTTTTGCAACGCCTCTTTTAAAGTTTCACCTTTATTCTGGGTAGCAAAATCAATGATCAGTGTCGTCCCCCCTGATATAGCAGCTTTCGTACCGCTGTAAAAATCATCCGCCGTTACGGTACCTGATACTTCCAGATCAAAATGCGTATGAGCATCAATAAATCCCGGAAATACGATCTTTCCATTAAGGTCCAGAACCTCTGCATCGTCTGCATGGATACAGGAAGCCACTTCCTTAATCTTACCATTCTCCAGAAGGATATCCATCACCTGATGTCCTGTTCCGGAAACTACCATTCCCTGTTTCAACAAATATTTCATTTCCTATCACCTCTACTTATACAATTCATCACTGTGGGCAATATGTAAGCCCCCGTTGAACATACTCATAAATCCTGATGCAACTCTCTCCAGTACACTGATCCCATATGCGCCTATCCCAACTGCAGCAGGATCATCCAAAGTTCCTATACCCGTAACATCATCCAGAAGTAAAACGACACATAAAGCGATAGCGCCAATACCCATCACGGTCTTCTTCACGTCTTTCCAGGTCGTAAATGTTTCTTCATAAGTCAATCTTTCTAATCCTCCAGCTGCACATCCCATTCTTCATATGGTCTCTCGCTTTGCAGGTCTTCATAATACCATAAATATTTTTTCGTACCGACCAAGATAAAAGATATAATGTTATCGGGTGATTGGTTCTCAATCTTTAAACTTTCAATTTGTTCCGCCTCACTAATTCCCCATACGAACTTTTGATTTTCTCCAAATATATTAAATTCAGTATCCGTTTGGCTTATTTTTATAAAATTCCATGCGACCTCTTCATGGGTATCTATTCTAACACTGTTTACACGGCTCTTAAACTCTTCATAATGTCTACATCTATATCCGTGTCAAGAGTATAGACCCCGTATTGCATAACCTCCTCAATCGTATCCCTGTAAACCAGGTTTTCTTCTATCAGACGCTCTCTTTCTTTCGCCTGCTGTTCCAGCTGCTGTTTTATATCAAAATACAGCCGAGCCATCCCAAAGGCAAGAATGAGACATCCCACAAAGATGAGCATTACTATTTGTTTCTTTTTCATAACCATCTTCTACCCTTCCTGTTTCTATTAAAGGAAATTGCATCTCTGTTCATTCCCCATCACTGAATTTCTGATGTATAATGCCTATGCCACATTCTAACCGATTTCTACTAAATAGGACATGGTTCCCCTGTTGGTCCTCCTGTGGTATAGATAGAGTATAGCTGCTTTACAACCAACCAGGTACCTGCTCCCATTGCCAGAATCATTCCCATTTGACCTTTATCCAGCAGCTCTATGTTGTACTTCGCACTAAGAACCGATATCTGGTACCGAACTATAGATAATCGTCAAATTAGAAGATGCAGGTATATTCACGTCACATCCTAAATATTCTCCTACCCAGTCCGTTGTAGGTGTATGCCGCTCCCTGTCCCGTCTTCTGGTTGAACTTATTATACTCGAACCGCTTTTCTAAATGTTCAGTTCATGGACTCTCTTCTATTCCAATCACT
>Ga0153983_1000213_pt1 | contig 14939 bp, 12 predicted proteins | sample TSGA067MetaG_FD_104693 | JGI IMG/M metagenome (GOLD analysis project Ga0153983, IMG submission 104693) | Attine ant fungus gardens microbial communities from Georgia, USA - TSGA067 MetaG | ecosystem: Host-associated > Fungi > Mycelium > Unclassified | place: USA: Georgia, Alexander Wildlife... | reverse complement strand
TGCCTGTTGTTCCGCAATCGCCGGAAGAAGCATTACGGAAATAGAATTTGTGACAGCAGACGGAAATAAAATAAGAGGCAGAGACATGCCTGTGAGCACTCCATAAATACTCAGGGAAGATACTGCATCTAATCCATAGACCCTAAGGCGGCCCGGAATAAGAATAGACTCTGCGCTTTGCAGTAAATGTAATAATAAACGGTTACCTGTCAGGGGCGCAGACAGTGTGAGGATCTGCTTTAATTTTCGGAAAGGGCTTTCCATATTTACCAGCCGATACGAAAATTTTTTGAAATCCCACAGAATAAATAGCATTGAAACAATCATAGAAGCTAATTCTCCGCCTAAAATACCGACGACTGCAATGATTGGGGTTAACTCCCGGCCTTCGCTTAGCAACACTAAATAGAAAACATATGAGGAGGCAACTCTTACGGATTGTTCAACTAATTGAGTGATGGCAGGAACAGCAGCGTTTTTTTTGGCATAGTAATATCCGTTGATGCAGGCGTGAAATGTTCCAAAGGGTATACTAAATGACATAAGCTGCAGCAGAGAAGTGCATCTGCTATCTTGCAGGACAGTCTCTGCAACGAACGGGGCATGGCGATAAAGAAAAAAAGAAAGTATGAGGGAGATTCCAATAGACAAAGAACTTCCAATAAAGAGAAAATCCCGGGCGCCCTGTTCGTCTTCCATAGCGGCTCGGGATGAGACAAAACGGGAGATAGCTGTCTGAATTCCTCCTATGGCAATGGAGAAACAGAGTCCATGTATCGGAAAAATCAGCTGGTAAATACCCATACCCTCTGCACCAATTATTTGGGATAAGAATATTCTATAGAAGAATCCGATGATCCTGCTTACAAATCCTGCGAGCGTTAAAATAATTGTGCCGCGCAGTAAAAATTGTTTATTATTCATACAAGCGATGTGACCTATCTTTTTCATAAATATATTCCATGAATCAGCTTGACAGAACTTAGTCAACATGATATTCTATTCTTGTAATTCCTATTAATTTAATCGGGATTAAAATAATAGGAATTAAATAAGTCGGAATTAACCGACCCCAAATAGAAGAGGGTGATGGAATGAAGTTATCTACAAAAGGCAGATATGGTCTTAGGGCTTTGATCGATCTGGCACTCTATAGTGAAGAAGAAGCGGTTTCTATCCAAAGCATTGCGGACAGACAGAATCTTTCTTATAGCTATCTTGAGCAATTGTTTGGCAGGCTGAGAAAAGAGGGATGGGTGAAAAGCGTGCGGGGAGCACAAGGCGGCTATCAATTAGCAAAACCTGCCAATGAAATTTCTGTAGGGGATATACTAAGAACCCTGGAAGGCAATTTGGAAGCAGTGGACTGCGCTGCCGATCAGGAGGACAATTCTTGTGAAGGTGCAGATTTATGCGTAACGCGCTATGTATGGAAACGGATCAATGACAGTATTAAAGAAGCAGTAGATACAATTATGTTAGATCAATTACTGGAAGAAAGCAGAAAAATCAGAGATAAAGGGCAGATTAGTACCCAGACTTGTAAAAATTAGGAGAGTGCGATATGGAAAAGATGATATATTTGGATAATGCGGCGACTACAAGAACATCGGAAGAGGTCGTGAAAGCCATGTTGCCGTATTTTACGGAACATTATGGAAATCCCTCCAGCATATACGATATTGCAGGCACAAGTAAGAAAGCGATTGATTACGCCAGAGAACAGATTGCAAATGTAATAGGTGCACAGACAGAGGAAATTTATTTCACTGCTGGTGGAACGGAAGCAGATAACTGGGCTTTAAAAGCTGCGTTTGAAGCTTATAAAAAAAAGGGGAACCATATTATTACGACAAAGATAGAACATCATGCGATTCTGCATACCTGTGAATATCTGGAATCCAAAGGAGCTAAAGTTACGTATCTGGATGTTGATGAAAATGGAATTGTAAAATTGGAAGACCTGGAAAAAGCGATTACTCCGGAAACAATTATAATCTCTGTTATGTTTGCTAATAATGAAATTGGTACGATTCAGCCGATAAAAGAAATCGGAATGATTGCAAGAGAGCATGCGATCTTATTTCATACGGATGCCGTGCAGGCGTTTGGCCAGATTCCGATAGATGTAAACGATATGAACATTGATATGCTAAGTTCCAGTGGTCATAAGCTTGAGGGACCGAAAGGAACAGGCTGTTTGTACATCCGGAAAGGTGTGAAGATTCGTTCCTTTATTCACGGAGGAGCACAGGAGAGAAAAAGAAGAGCAGGCACCGAGAATGTTCCGGGTATTGTAGGATTTGGAACAGCTGCTCAGCAGGCGATGGTTACAATGAAAATAAGAGCAGGAAAAGAAATTGAACTCAGAGATTATATGATTCACAGAATTCTGACGGAGATTCCCTACACCCGCCTGAACGGGGATGCGGATAAGCGATTGCCGAATAATGTTAACATCAGTTTTGAGTTTATTGAAGGGGAATCCCTGTTAATTATGCTGGACATGGAAGGAATTGCCGCATCCAGTGGTTCTGCCTGTACTTCCGGTTCTTTGGATCCTTCTCATGTGCTTTTAGCGATTGGACTTCCTCATGAAATAGCACATGGTTCACTGCGGCTCACTTTAAGTGATGAAACGAGTAAGGAAGATATAGATTTTGTAATTGAAAAAATAAAAGGTATTGTGGAAAGACTTCGGAGTATGTCACCATTGTACGAAGATCATATAAAAAAAGCGGAGGGAAAAAGTTATGTATAGTGAAAAAGTAATGGATCATTTTCAAAATCCCAGAAATGTTGGGGAAATAGAGGCAGCAAGTGGCGTGGGAACCGTCGGTAATGCAAAATGCGGAGATATTATGCGTATTTATCTGGATATAGATGACAACCAGGTAATTCAGGATTGTAAGTTTAAAACTTTTGGCTGCGGAGCAGCAGTTGCAACCAGCAGTATGGCTACGGAACTGGTAAAAGGGAAAACGGTTCAGGATGCGCTTGAAATAACAAATAAAGCGGTCATGGAAGCGTTAGACGGATTGCCGCCTGTAAAGGTACACTGTTCTTTATTGGCAGAAGAAGCCATACATGCAGCCCTGTGGGATTATGCGCAAAAGAATCACATAGACATCGATGGATTGGAAAAACCTAAAACCGACATTTCCGAAGAAGAGGTTGAGGAAGACTATTAATGAAAAAGAAAAAAGTCGTGGTGGGAATGTCCGGTGGTGTGGACTCTTCTGTAGCTGCTTATTTATTGAAAGAAGAAGGCTATGAAGTAATCGGTGTTACGATGCAGATTTGGCAGGATGAGGAAGCGTGTGCAACAGAAGAAAATGCCGGGTGCTGCGGGCTGAGCGCAGTGGATGATGCCAGAAGGGTAGCACAGGCATTGGATATTCCATACTACGTGATGAATTTTAAATCAGAATTCAAAAAACAGGTAATTGATTATTTTATCGAAGAATATCTGGCAGGACGGACACCGAATCCTTGTATTGCATGCAATCGTTATGTAAAGTGGGAGTCACTGTTAAAAAGAAGCCTGGATATTGGAGCAGATTTTATTGCGACAGGACATTATGCAAGAATTGTCAGTCTGCCCAATGGAAGGGATACCTTAAAAAAATCGAAAACCACAGAAAAAGATCAGACCTATGCATTATATAATCTAACACAGGAACAATTAAAGCATACCTTGATGCCGGTCGGTGCTTATACGAAAGAGCAAATCAGGGAAATAGCCGCACAGATACATCTTCCGGTTGCCCGTAAACCCGACAGCCAGGAGATTTGTTTTGTTCCTGACCATGATTATGCCCGGTTTATCGAGGAGAATACGAATCAAAAGATTATCGAAGGTAATTTTGTGACCTCTCAAGGAGAAATAATCGGTCGTCATAAAGGCATTACCCATTATACGGTAGGGCAAAGAAAAGGGCTGAACCTGTCTATGGGACATCCTGTCTTTGTAACAGCGATCCGACCGGAAACAAATGAAGTCGTAATTGGTGAAAATGAAGATGTATTCGCCGGCGGACTATTGTGCAGCCAATTGAATTTTATGAGCATATCTGATTTTCCAGGAGAGATGCAGGCAACAGCAAAGATACGCTATAATCATAAAGGGGCATCTTGTATGATTCGACGCACAGGGAAAGATAAGGCAGAATGCTGGTTTGATGAACCCCAAAGAGCGATAACGCCCGGACAGGCAGTCGTATTTTATGATGGAGATCTTGTTATTGGCGGAGGAACTATTCTACGATCCTTGAATAAACAAAGTGTACAATAGAAATTCCACACTTGGGAAACCGGACAGCAGCGGGACAGACTCCGGTTTTGAGGGAATTGCATGCCTGACCTCAAAACCGGAGTCTGTCCCGCTGCTGTCCGGTTTCCCAAGTGTGGAATTTCTACTACACAATCAGAGTTTAACAAACTCCGATTTTCTTTCCTTGAAGATAGTATAATATTGAAATCCACAATCCATGAGAATATCACTAATCCGTGAGAACTCATAACCAATCTGCGAAGGTTCATGGGCATCTGAACCTATCGTTAAAATTTCACCGCCCAGTTGGCGGTATCTACGAAGAATATCTTCGTTCGGATGGGGATGCCCGAGGCCGTATTTAAGCCCGGAGGTATTGCATTCTATCCCGATTCCTTTTTCAATCAGGCAATTCAGTATTTCATCCAATATTTCTTTGTATTCGCTATAGGAAAAGTATTTATTCTGATTGGGACTATACCGGACAATGTAGTCCAGATGTCCATATACATCAAAGTCTGCAAATGCTTTCAGATTATCCAGAATGGACTGGAAATAATCATAAAAACCTTGCTGTTCTCCCTGACTCTGAAAGAATTCCGGATAGTAGGGATCCTGATGATTTACCAGATGGGAAGAGCCAATGATAAAATCAAATGGATATTGATTGGTAAAATCTTTATAAAGAGAAGCAAGATGCGGCTGCAGTCCCAGTTCCACACCGAACAAAAGAGTTATCTGAGATTTATAATATTCTTTTAACTCTTGAAATTTTTTGTAATAGGAAGGAGTATCCAGTTCAAAGCTCAGGCCGCAATCTATATAATCTAAATCCATGTGTTCGGTAAAACACATGATTTTTAATCCCATAGCAACCCCTTTTTTAATCATATTGACCATAGGAGCCGTACTGTCTCCCGAAAAATCTGTATGCAAATGGAAATCTGTGTGCATAAAACCCTCCTTTATGTTGAAAACTAAATGCATTCTGATTATAACATTATATCAGATAAATAAGTACTAAATTTCAATTAGTGCTTGAACTTTTCCCATAAATTAGGTAGAATAACTTTTAGGTTGATATTTCATTAACAAATATTAGCGAACTACATTATTAACGTGTATCCAAATTAATGTACAAATAGGAGGTAATAAAACATGGCAGTAAAAGTAGCGATTAATGGTTTTGGACGTATCGGACGTCTTGCATTCAGACAAATGTTTGGAGCAGAAGGATATGAAGTAGTGGCAATTAATGATTTGACGAATCCGGCAATGCTGGCGCATTTGTTAAAATATGACTCTGCACAAGGCAGATATGCTTTAGCAGATAAAGTTACCGCAGGTGAAGATTCCATTACTGTAGATGGAAAAAAAATTAAAATTTATGCACAAAGAAATCCGGAGGATCTTCCATGGAAAGAAGTTGGTGTAGATGTAGTTCTTGAGTGTACAGGCTTCTTTACCTCAAAGGAAAAAGCTTCTGCTCATATTAAGGCAGGTGCTAAGAAAGTTGTTATCTCCGCACCGGCAGGAAACGATCTTCCGACGGTTGTTTATAATGTAAATCATGATGTCTTAAAAGCAGAAGATACAGTTATTTCAGCTGCTTCCTGTACAACAAACTGTTTAGCTCCTATGGCAAAAGCATTAAATGATCTTGCTCCTATAAAAAGCGGTATTATGTCTACCATTCATGCATATACAGGAGACCAGATGACATTAGACGGACCTCATCCCAAAGGTGATCTGAGAAGAGCGCGGGCAGCAGCGTGTAATATTGTTCCAAACAGCACCGGTGCAGCAAAAGCAATTGGTCTGGTTATTCCTGAATTAAACGGTAAATTAGTTGGTTCGGCACAGCGTGTTCCTGTAGTAACAGGTTCTACCACTTTATTGACAGCTGTTGTAGAAGGGACGGTTACGGTGGAACAAGTCAATGCAGCTATGAAAGCGGCAACGACAGAATCCTTTGGATATACAGAAGAACAACTGGTTTCCAGCGATATTATCGGAATTACTTATGGTTCTTTGTTTGATTCCACTCAGACAATGGTATTACCGATGGATAACGGAACCACTCAAGTTATGGTTGTATCCTGGTACGATAATGAAAACAGCTATACCAGCCAGATGGTACGTACAATCAAATATTTTGCTGAGTTAGTGTAGATCCAGGGTGGGTCCGGTCTTAGGATCGGACCTCTTTTATCTTGAAAGGAGATGTGTATATGCTTAATAAAAAATCAATAGACGATATTCAGGTAAAAGGACAAAAAGTTTTAGTCCGCTGTGATTTTAATGTACCAATACAGGATGGGAAAATTACAGATGAAAACCGTCTGGTTGCCGCACTTCCTACGATTAAAAAACTAATTGCAAATGGCGCTAGAGTGATTCTTTGCTCACATATGGGAAAACCAAAAGGAAAACCGGTTCCCGAATTATCCCTGGCTCCGGTCGCTGTACGTTTATCCCAACTGCTGGGACAGGAAGTGACGTTTGCAGCAGACCCGGAAGTAGTGGGATCTAACGCAAAAGCGGCAGTAGGGTCCATGAAAGATGGAGATGTGGTATTACTGGAAAATACCCGGTATCGAATTGAAGAAACAAAGAACGAAGAGGCTTTCAGTAAGGATCTGGCATCCTTAGCAGATGTGTTTGTAGATGATGCGTTTGGTACGGCTCACAGAGCTCATTGCTCGAATGTCGGAGTAACAAAATTTGTAAAAACCTCAGTTGTAGGCTATTTGATCCAAAAGGAAATTGAATTTCTTGGAAATGCCATAAATAATCCCAATAGACCTTTTGTAGCGATACTGGGAGGAGCTAAAGTTTCCAGTAAGCTGTCAGTAATTGAAAATTTACTGGAAAAAGTGGATACTCTTATTATTGGCGGTGGGATGAGTTATACATTCAGCAAAGCTATGGGAGGCAGTGTCGGTAAATCTCTGTTAGAAGAGGATTATCTGGAGTATGCTCTTAAGATGCTGAAAAAGGCAGATGAAAAGGGCGTTAGGCTGCTTCTGCCGGTAGATACGATTATCGCAGATGATTTCTCCAATGAAGCAAATCGGAAAGTGGTAGGAAGTAAAGAAATACCGGATGGATGGCAGGGACTGGATATTGGACCGGAAACTGAAAAAATCTTCTGTGATGCTGTCAAAGATGCGAAAACAATTGTCTGGAACGGACCAATGGGATGCTTTGAAATGCCTAACTTTGCCCATGGGACAGAGGCAGTAGCAAAGGCTTTGGCAGATACGGATGCGATAACCATTATCGGCGGCGGTGATTCCGCAGCAGCAGTGAATATCATGGGATATGGAGACAAGATGACGCACATTTCTACAGGCGGAGGAGCTTCCCTGGAATTTTTAGAAGGAAAAGAGCTGCCTGGAATTGCGGCAATCGACGACAAATAGAAGGGCGAAAAGGAGAGGAAATCATGGCAAGAAGAAATATTATTGCAGGAAACTGGAAGATGAATATGACTCCCAGTGAGGCTGTAGAACTAGTTAATACTTTGAAACCATTAGTGAAAAATGATGAAGCAGACGTAGTATTCTGCGTCCCGGCTATTGATATTATCCCGGCTATGGAAGCAGCAAAAGGCAGTAATATTGAAATTGGTGCGGAGAACATGTACTTCGAGGAGAAAGGTGCTTATACCGGAGAAATTTCACCGGCTATGTTGACAGATGCCGGTGTGAACTATGTAATTCTGGGACATTCTGAGCGAAGAGAATATTTTGCAGAAACAGACAGTACTGTGAATGCGAAAGCAAAAAAAGCATTTGAGCATGGACTTACTCCGATCATTTGCTGCGGTGAAACACTGACCCAGAGAGAACAAGGTGTGACGATTGATTTTATCCGTCAGCAGATAAAAATTGCATTTTTGGATATTACTGCAGAGCAGGCAGCGACAGCAGTTATTGCATATGAACCGATTTGGGCAATTGGAACAGGTAAAGTGGCAACGACACAGCAGGCACAGGAAGTATGTGCGGCAATCCGTGCTTGTATTGCTGAAATCTACGATGGGAAAACGGCAGAAGCGATTCGGATCCAATATGGCGGTTCCGTTTCAGCGGACAGTGCTTCAGAATTATTTGCACAGCCGGATATTGACGGCGGTCTCGTTGGCGGGGCATCATTAAAACCAGATTTCGGGAAGATTGTGAACTACAAATAAAATAGTAGACAGCTGCAGCTTGAATTCGTAAGCTGCAGCTGTCTGTTTATACATTGGAAAATTAACGTGTTAATGTAAAGATGAATTCCGCTATCTTATCCACTGCCTCATTGGCGATTTTAAAATTAGACATTTGAAATACATGCCACATACCTTTATAAATATCCAGCTTTGAAAGCACGCCTTGTTTCAGTAATCTCCGGTGCAAATCTTCAGAGTCACTCAGCAGTATTTCATTAGACCCCACCTGTGTATAAACAGGTGGAAAATCTGTAAAATCCCCAAAAAGCGGAGAAATAAGAGGATTATTGAAGGTCTCTTCTCCTATATAAGAATATCTTGCCTTGTTCATATAGGCAAAGTCCAGGATAGGATCCAGATCGGCTTTACGCTTGTGTGATTTTCCGGAAATGGTAAGGTCTGTCCATGGGGAAAGACAAGCAAATCCTCCAGGCAGAAAACGCTGCTCTTCTTTTAATTTCAAACCCAGAGAAAGAGCCAGATTCCCCCCTGCAGAATCACCGACAACAATTACATCTGTACTTCCATATCCTTTCTGCATCAGATAGTTCCATACCTCTAACGCATCATGCAGTGCCGCCGGAAAAGTATGCTCAGGAGCCAGGCGGTAATCAAAACTTAATACTTCCATAGAAGTGGCTGCGGCAAGTTTTGTAGTTAAAATGCGGGCATAGTGTAAACTGCCGGAAATATAACCGCCTCCATGACAATATAAAATGATTTGCTTTTTACTATAGGGGCGGTTTACCTTAACGATTTCAGCAGGTATATCCCCAATCATGAAATTTGAGTACACAGCTTCTTTGCTTCTGGTTCCCAGAATCTTTCCGATGCTGTTTTGAGATTGCCGATTCTTGTCCAGATCATCAGTAACAACCAGGCTGTGTACGGATCTCACTAATTTCATAAACTGTTCATTTCTCTTATCTGCAGGAGCCATGACCGTTCCCCCTCTATATATAATATATTACTTTTGAGTGTACCATTAGAAGCGCATAGAAGCAAGTTTTTCGGGAACAAACTTGTAAAATTGATTGCTATCTGATGCGCTTCCTTTTATAATAGGAAGGGTACTACGAGCAGAAGGAGAACGAAATGAGCAAAAAAAAACAATGGTATAAACTGGATTTATCCGCAAATGTATATCCAACACTGCAGAGAAAGCAGTTCTCTTCTGTATATCGTATATCAGTTACACTGACAGAGAAGATAAAGCCGCAGTTTCTCCAGCTGGCACTGGAAAAAACGCTGCCCAGATTTCCAAATATGAAGGTTGCGATGCGAAAGGGAGTATTTTGGAGATACCTGGAGCCGAATGAAAACCCCATTCCTAAGATTCAACCGGATATTTGTAATCCATGTATGCCTATGCATATGAAGGGAAACAATAGATATTTATTAAGAATCTATTATTATGACAGGCAAATTTCGCTGGAGGCATTTCATTCTTTAGCAGACGGATATGGGGGCCTTGTATTTCTTAAGACGCTGGCGGCGGTTTATTTGCAAACGCAGGGAATCTCTATTCCTAACGATTATGGAGTTTTGAATATTGATGAGGAAGCGGATCCCGGGGAACTGGAGGATGCTTATATCAAATATGCCAATTCAAAAGTGCTGCCGGCGCGCAGCCAGGGGAAAGCCTATCGTATACGCAGTACGAAAGAGCCATTTTATACATTGAATGTTATTAGTGGGAATATGAGGGTAGAGGATCTAAAGACAGTCTCCAAGGGGTACAAAGTCACAATTACCGAGTATTTGAATTCCGTATTGCTCTATGCATTGCTGCAGAAACAGAAGTCCGATAAAGTAAGAAAAGAAAAGCCGGTGAAAATAGCTATGCCGGTTGACTTAAGAAGGCTTTTCCCATCGAATACGTTAAGAAATTTTATTACTATGATTTATCCTGGAATTGATCCCAGGCTGGGAGAGTATACATTTGAGGAAATTTTAAAGCAGACACATCATTTTATGAGGTATTATATTAATGATAAATTTTTAAATGCGGACATTACTACGAATGCGTATACGCAGCAAAATATATGGGTTCGTGTGGTTCCGTTGTTTATCAAGGATTTTGTGGTAAGGCAATTTTATATTAAGGTGCAGGATAAGCAATCAACGGCCGGATTAACGAATCTTGGGATTGTCGAAACACCGGAAGAAATGAAAGGATATATCGAGCGGTTTGATGTACTTATGGGACAACCTTTTTCTCCGAGAACCAATTGTGCAGTGATTAGTTTTCAGGGAGTTACAACTATTAATTTTGCCAGTAGTATTGTAGAATCAGATGTAGAACGTTATTTTTTTAGGAAACTGGTTGAGGATGGAGTTCCGGTTACAATCAGATCCAATCGAAAATAGATGAGGAGGTTCAAATGTCTTATTGTGTAAATTGTGGTGTAAAACTGGAGGAATCCCTGAAAAAATGTCCTCTTTGCAATACCCCCGTATATCATCCCATAGAAACAAAAGATACAGAGCATATCCCTCCATATGCAAAGGAAAAGGGCGAGGTGGGAATAGTACGAAAAACAGATCAGGTAATCTTAATTTCTGTTTTTATTATCTGTACGGCAGTAGGATGCGGCTTATTAAATCTGCTGGTATTTCAGCAAGGTATGTGGTCGATCTATGTGATTGGTCTTTGTTGTATCCTATGGATTTTTTTTATTCCCGTTATGATTTATCAAAAGCTTCCGTTTGTTTTAATGATTTTTTTTGACGGGGCGGCGGTTGCTTCGTACTGTGCCTTTATCGCATATCGGTACGATGGCTGGGATTGGTATATCGGAATTGCTTTGCCGATTATTGGTATGGCTGTGCTGTTTATTACTCTCATCGGCTTCTTATATCAGCGGGTTTCTAAATCAATTTTATTTACAGCAGTAACAGTGGTTCTTGGAATTGGGATGTTTTGCACAGGGATTGATCTATGCATTCGATACTACCTGACCGGTACGATTGGTATTGCGTGGTCGGCTATTGTTCTTACCTGTTCCATCATTATTGCCATTACATTAATTACGATTATGCGGATCAGCCGATTAAGAGAAGAAGTGCGCAAAAGGATGCATATTTAGCTTGTTTTTTCTATAAGAACTAGATATAATTAACTGTTATGAATAGCGGATACGTGTTTTAAATTATACAATTAAAGGAGTAATGAAATGAATAAACGACCAACAGTATTAATGATTTTAGACGGCTATGGACTCAATGACATTCATGAGGGCAACGCTATCTGGGAAGCAAAAACTCCCGTAATGGATCGGCTTATGTCTCAATACCCTTTTGTAAAAGGACATGCCGACGGATTGTCGGTAGGACTTCCTAAAGGACAAATGGGAAATTCAGAAGTCGGACATCTGAATATGGGAGCCGGACGTATTGTATATCAGGAACTGACAAGAATCACAAAAGAGATTGAAGATGGTGATTTTTTCAAAAACGAAGCGTTATTAAAAGCAATCAGAAACGCAAAGGTGCATAACAGTGTGCTGCATTGTATGGGCTTGCTGTCAGACGGAGGTGTGCACAGCCACAATACACACTTATACGGACTGCTGGAACTGGCAAAAAAAGAAGGTCTTAAAAAGGTCTGTGTGCATTGCTTTTTAGACGGTCGTGATACCCCTCCGGCATCCGGCAAAGGGTATGTGGAGGAATTAGAGGCTAAGATAAAAGAAATCGGGATAGGGAAAATTGCAACGGTCATGGGACGCTATTACGCTATGGATCGGGATAACCGTTGGGACCGGGTGGAACTGGCATACCGCGCCATGACAAAAGGCGAGGGTAATAAGGCAGACTGTGCCGCAGATGGAGTACAGGCTTCTTATGATCAGGATAAAAACGATGAATTTGTTTTCCCAATAGTAATAGAAGAAAATGGAGTTCCGGCAGGAGTCATTTCAGATCATGATTCAGTTATCTTCTTTAATTTCCGACCGGACCGCGCAAGAGAGATTACAAGAGCTTTTGTAGATGATGATTTTAAAGGATTCTTCAGAGATAAAAAACTGGATCTTACGTTTATCTGCTTCACAGAGTATGATGCCACGATTAAAAATGTCGATATCGCATTCCAAAAAGTAGCCATTACGAATACCTTCGGAGATTTTTTGGCGGCACACCATATGACCCAGGCACGGATAGCGGAAACAGAAAAATATGCGCATGTTACCTTTTTCTTTAATGGCGGCATCGAAGTTCCGAGTCCAGGCGAGGACCGGATTCTGGTAAACTCACCTAAAGTTGCGACTTATGATTTAAAACCGGAAATGAGCGCTTACGAAGTGTGTGATAAACTGGTGGAAGCGATTGAATCCGATAAATATGACGTCATTATTGTGAATTTCGCAAATCCGGATATGGTAGGACATACCGGTATCTTGCCGGCAGCTATTCAAGCGGTAGAAGCAGTGGATTCCTGTATGGGAAGAACAGTGGAAGCCATCAAAAAAGCAGATGGTCAGATGTTTATCTGTGCAGATCATGGAAATGCGGAACAATTAGAGGATTATACAACCGGTGATCCCTTTACGGCACATACCACCAACCCGGTTCCGTTTATCTTAGTAAATGCAGATTCTTCTTATGGATTAAAAGAAGGCGGTTGCTTGGCAGATATCGCACCTACTTTAATAGAATTGATGGGAATGAAAAAACCGGAGGAAATGACGGGGAAATCGCTTCTTGTTAAAAAATAAATCAAGTGCATATACTATTTTTGATTCATCCACCGCCGACTGGTTTACCCAATCACTGGGTATGCCGACGGCAGTACAGGAGGCAGCATGGCCGGCCATCGCATCCGGTGCACACACACTTGTGTCTGCACCTACCGGTACCGGTAAGACGCTGTCTGCTTTTCTTGTTTTTATCGACAGGTTAAAGGCACAGGCGCATGCGGGAACCCTTAAGAAAGAACTTCAAATCATCTATGTATCGCCGCTCAAATCACTTGCAGGTGACATTCGTGAAAATCTTCGCCGCCCTTTAGATGGAATTTCAAGAGAAGAAGTGAATTCCCCATTTGATATACATGTTGCAATTCGAACGGGCGACACTCTGCAAAGTGAGCGGCGCAGGATGATAAAATCCCCTCCGCATATTCTTATTACAACACCGGAATCACTTTATCTAATGCTGACCAGCATGTCAGGGCAATCCATTCTGCGTACAGCTCAGGCTATTATAATTGATGAACTGCATGCCCTCATTGACTCCAAGCGCGGAGCTCACCTAATGCTTTCTATTGCCCGCCTGGATAAACTCTGCCCCAGACCTTTACAGCGTATTGGGCTATCTGCCACCATTGAACCGCTAAGCATTGCTGCCAAATACCTTTCTCCCGAATCAGTAACTATTGCCGCACCCAAGATGCACAAGAATATTAAGCTCGTGATCACCTGTCCTCTGGCGGACATCCGGATTCGAATGAAAGATCCTATCTGGCAGGAGCTTGCAAGAACAATTTATGACAAATGTCAGGGAGCACGCAGTGTTATTGCCTTTGTTGAAGGGCGTATGTATGCAGAAAAGCTGGCGTATTACGTCAACCAGTTAGGTGGGGAAGGATTTGCCCGGACGCACCACGGCAGCTTGTCGAAGGAGCAGCGTGTTGAAGCAGAAAATGCATTGCGAAGCGGCGAACTACGTCTGTTATGCACAACATCTTCGATGGAACTTGGAATTGATGTGGGTGATATTGATCAGGTTTTTCAGGTTGGCTGCCCGCATTCAATATCCAGCACGATGCAGCGTTTAGGACGAGCAGGTCACAATCCAAACCGTACCAGCGTTATGCATATGTTTCCGCGTACAGCCCCCGAGGGACTTTATTGCGGCCTGACTGCGCAGGTTGCACGTAACGGAGGGGTGGAACATTGTCATCCGCCCCGGCTGTGTCTTGATGTGCTGGCTCAGCACCTTGTCTCAATGGCTGCAGGGGATGGATACAGCATTGAAGAAGTTATGGAGATTTTACCGCGGGCATACCCTTTTCGTGATGTAACTTCAGAAGATGTCGGCGATGTCTTGCGCATGCTGGCAGGAGATTACGAACATGAGCGGGATATACCGGTCCGTCCAAGGGTTCTTTATGACCGCCTTCATGACCGCGTAGAAGGTGACGCATATAGCCGTATGCTGGCTGTCTCAGCCGGAGGTACAATTCCTGACAAGGGTATGTATACCGCCAAAACGGAAACCGGAGTAAGGCTTGGCGAGTTGGACGAGGAATTTGTCTATGAAAGCCGTCTGGGCGATCGATTTCTGCTTGGGACTTTTGCATGGCAGATTGTCCGCCAGGAAAAAGACGCTGTCATTGTGAAACCTACTTCTGCACAGGGCGCAAAGCTGCCTTTTTGGAAAGGCGAATTAAGGGGCAGAGGTTTGCAGACAGGGCTCGCTTTTGGTGAAATATTCAGAAAGCTT
>Ga0153983_1000210_pt1 | contig 14993 bp, 10 predicted proteins | sample TSGA067MetaG_FD_104693 | JGI IMG/M metagenome (GOLD analysis project Ga0153983, IMG submission 104693) | Attine ant fungus gardens microbial communities from Georgia, USA - TSGA067 MetaG | ecosystem: Host-associated > Fungi > Mycelium > Unclassified | place: USA: Georgia, Alexander Wildlife... | reverse complement strand
TAGAAAAGCTGCCTGCTGCCACATTACGTACAATCACTTCCAGAGGAACAATCTCAACATGTTTTACAGCTGTCTCACGGTCACTTAATTCCTCTATAAAATGTGTTGGTATACCGGCTTTTTCAATCAATCGGAACACATGATTGGACATACGGTTGTTTACCACCCCTTTACCGACAATTGTTCCCTTTTTTTCTCCGTTAAAGGCTGTTGCGTCGTCTTTATAGTCTACAATTACTACATCTTCCACATCTGTGCAAAATACCTTCTTGGCTTTTCCTTCATATAATTGCTCTAATTTTTTCACCTTTGACACCTACCCTTTTTATACGATCTGTAGTTTCACTTACACAAGGATTATATACCAACACCTTTGAAAAGACAAGCGCTATTCCCACTCAATCCAGATCACACCATCGATTTGCTCGACTCTTTTACAGACCGTCTCCAATGCCCATCTGCTTTTTGCATCAAGGGTTTCAAAATACAAAGTATACATCACCTTGCCTTCCTCTACCGAAGCTTCCGTACTGGCAGGTTTTAGATTTTTCTTCTTCAGTTCCTGCAGGATCTGCCCCAGCACCTGTTTTTCTTCCACCGTAGCAATATACAGCACCTGATCATTTTTCATATGCTGCACATGCTTTGGTATTACCTGCAAGGTGAGATAAATAATGGCTGTTGCCACAATCGCTCCGCCGTAAAAGCCGCCTCCGGCTGCCAGACCGATACCGGCTGCCGCCCATAATCCGGCGGCAGTAGTCAGCCCTTTTACATTTGATCCTTCCTTGATAATCGTACCCGCACCGAGAAAACCGATTCCGCTGACTACCTGGGCTCCCAGCCGGGTGGGATCAATATTTACTTCTCCCTGAAATCTGGCAAATATAAACTCTGAGGTCAACATAATCAATGCCGAAGCTACTCCAACTAAAATATGAGTCTTCGTCCCTGCCGGCCGGTTCTGATGCTCTCTTTTCGTTCCAATCACTCCGCACAATAATACCGCACACAAAAGTCTGGGGAGCGCAAACAAGGTATAATAAAGCTGTGGAAATTGCTGAATTTCTTTTAAAAACCCATCCATATCTTATCCTTTCTTATCTATAAACCGCGAAGTCTTAAATAATAAAAAACTTCGCAGTCGGGAAGCCGGGCAGCGGCGGGGCTTCCCGACTGCGAAGTTTCCATATATAAGATATTATATGCTAATGCTGATGAAATTTCCCCAGAAATTCTTTCATTCTTCCATGCTGTGACCGGAAGACTTCCTCCGGAGTCCCTTCTACTGCAATCATTCCTTCATCCATAAAAATGATTCGATCTGAAATATCCCTGGCAAAATTCATTTCATGAGTCACAATGACCATGGTAATATCCAAATCGGCCAAAGACTTAATAACCTTTAGCACCTCTCCGGTAAGCTCCGGATCCAGAGCAGATGTAGGTTCATCGAAAAACAAAATCCTGGGATTTAGCGCCAATGCCCTGGCAATGGCAACTCTCTGGCACTGTCCTCCGGACAACTGGCAGGGATATGCATCTTCCTTGTCCTCAAGTCCCATTTTTTTCAGTAATTTTCGTGCTTCTTCATAAACTTCTTCCTTCTTTCGCTTCTGAGTATGAATAGGCGCATCCGTAATATTCTTCATCACAGAGTAATGAGGAAACAAATTGAAATTTTGAAATACCAGCCCAAAATAACCCTGGATTTTTTTCATTGCATCCCCTTTTTGATACACAACCCTGTCATTTTCAGTTGTCACGGCTGCTTCTCCATGATATCGAATTTCCCCTCCGGAAACAGGTTCCAGCATCGTTGCGCATCGCAGCAGTGTGGATTTCCCTGATCCTGACGGACCGATGATGGCTAAAATTTCTCCTTCGCTTACAGATAAGGAGATGTCTTTTAATACTTTTAACCCATCGAAATTCTTTTTCACATGGTTTATTTCCAACAAATTCATACCTGTTTCCTCTTTTCCGATCAATTTTTATCGGTAATAAGCAAGCTTTTTTTCAATAGATTCCATAATAAATGCCACCAGTAGATTAAATATATAATAGAAAATAGCCGCCGCCACAAAAGGCATCATACTCTTTTGAGAAGATGCCAGTGCTTTCGCCATTGTAAACATCTCCAAATAGGCAATGGAAAACGCCAGTGAAGTGTCTTTTACAAGCGTAATTACTTCATTGGTAACCGACGGAAGAATTCGTTTTATAACCTGCGGCATAACAATTTTAAAAAACGTCTGGATTTTATTATATCCTAAAAGCTGTGCCGCTTCATACTGTCCCCGATCCATAGATCCAATGCCGCCCCGATAAATTTCTGCGAAATAAGCCGCATAATTCAGACCAAATCCGATGAGTACCGCATAGAAGCGGTATGCATTAGTAATACGTATGCCAAAAAGAAAATAAGGGCCAAAATAGACCACCATCAATTGCAGCATCAGAGGGGTTCCCCGCATAATTGAAATATACACTTTCATAATACTTTGAAGAATCCTGTTCTTAGACATCCTTCCAAACGCGATGAGAAGCCCTAATGGCAGAGAACATACCAATGTACATAAAAAGATTTGTATCGAAGCTCCCATACCCGGCAGCAAATTCATAAATATCTCCGGTATACTCACACTACTACTCCTCCTGCAATTCAAATATTCTCATGTTCTTAGTCATACTACTTTCCAATAATTGTAATATCCTCGCCAAACCACTTAGTCGAAATCTCTGCTAAAGTTCCGTCTTTTGCCATTTCTTCCAAAGCTGCCTGTACCTTGTCACGAAGCTGCGTATTCTCTTTTAAAAAGCCTACGCCATATTCTTCTTCCTGGAGGGTTTCCTCTAAAATTGTAAACGCATCGCCCCGGTCTTCAATTTGGTACGCTGCCACTACTTTATCCATGGCAATTGCATCCACTGAACCCTGCTCCAGATCCATCAGTGCCGTATTGTAATCAGCCACTGTCTGAAGGTTTCCAAAGGTATCGGTTAACTCAGGATCATCTTTTAATGCCTTCTCTGCTGAAGAATCTGCCTGCACTTCCACAATTTTCCCTGCCAGATCCGCTTTGCCCGTAATGGCATCATCGGCTACTACAAAAACCTGTGCATTCTTTAGATATGGGTCTGTCCAGGTATATAAATCTTCTCTGCCGTTGATGGTAAAACCATTCCAGATGCAATCAATTGTTCCGGATTCTAATTCCATATCTTTGGCATCCCAGGCGATTGGCTGAGCTACAAATGTAAGTCCTAACCGATTGGCAACCTCTTCCGCCAGTTCCAGATCAAATCCTGTATATTCTCCATTATCATCTACGAATCCCATCGGAGGGAACTCCTGATCAAAGCCGACAGTAAACGTACCGCCCTCCTCAGATTCCTCTGAAGCGGCATTCGTTTCCTCTTCCTGGGTACCCTCTTCCTGTGTACTCTCCGCTGCCGTATTATCTTCCTTATCCTGCCCGCAGGCTGCAAGCATTGCAACAGACAGTATCCCGGCTAATAATACACTGATTACCTTCTTTTTCATACATTTCCTCCTTTGTTTCTCTGCTATACTAAAGTGCAAAGAAATAGTATCATACAAAAACATTTCCTGTCAAGATCAAACCAATTTCAAGATCCCGTATTTCTGTGATACTCTTTCGTCAGTCTCTCCATGATTTCATCCGCTTCCAAAGAGGTGCATTCCACCTCTTCCCTTTGTACTTTTGTCTCTTTTATTTCATTTAGAATTTCACTTTTGGTCACTTCATCCACACCCATCCTGTCACATTCATTTTTCCATTCCTGCAGCGGCTTACACTTATAAAAAGCGATCAAATACTGCTTTAAAGATTCTTTGGTCCGCAATTCTTCATAGGCTTTTCTTAAGTATGCACTTCCCTCTTCCCATTGAAACAAATGCAGATAGGCACAGCCCATGTTATGATAAATGCTCCCTGTAAACTGCCCTCCGAGTTTTGTCCCTTCTGCTTCTAAAATCGCTTTTTCATATATTTTAATGGCATTGATATACATCCCATTTTCAATCAGAAAGTCACCTTTTCGCTTCTGTCGGATAACCACCGGCTGTTCCTCCAGTACCTCTAATCTTCGATTCAGTTCTTTGAATTCTCCAAGATCAAGATAGTTGATTTCTTTAAAAATCGGAAGTATAAAATTACCGATACTTTGTTCTTCCTCCAGGATCTTATACAAGCGATGATACAGCTTCTCAAGTCCCAATTGATTTCGCAGCCAATCACACAGTTGTTCATTAATGATTGTTTCGTCCAATAAGTAGATATTGTGGTGGAGGTAATAGCATAATTCCTCGATGGTAAAAATATTTGTACTTATATTTTCGATATAATACGGCATATTTGCTTTTTTCACCTGACATAATATGTAGCCGCCCATGATCTTTTCCTCCTTCCTTGACCGCATGGTCATCCAGGTATACCCGCAGGGTGCTCCCTCCTTTCTTGACCGCATGGTAGTTCTCCTTACCAGGACATTTTTTCTGTCCAGACCTGCCCGCTTCCGGGATACATTTCTCCAAAGCCTAAATCTTTTACCGTTATTACACATACCGTTGGGGACTCATAAGCGACAAGAATATGCAGTCTCGTAGTTCGATTCGGACGTTTGGGCAGTCCGGGAAGCTGCATACTGTAGGATGTAGCGGTTTTTCCATCCATAGGATATACCCGGAAAATCAACTCTTTTTTATCATCCAGGATGATTTCAAATTCCTTAACGGACTCATACCAGTTTTTCCCTGCTTCAATGACCGGATACCAGGCATTGTTCCCCTGTACCAGCATTTCCATGCCGATATTGTATTTCACAAGACTGCTGCCGGCATAAAGATAATTCTTTAGATTTTTCTCCTCAACTTTTTCCCGCGCTCCGCAGCATGCGCCCTTTACAAATAAATTATTTCCATAAAATACATGTCTTTGTCCCTTACACAAAAGCGGTATCGAACGCTTCGCCCACTCTTTTTCAAATCCCTCTCCCACAATATATACGCTGGCATAATTATCGGTTTTGAAAGATTCATGGATTAACTGATAAAACTGCAAATCCTTCCCCAGTGAATCGGAGGGCAAAGATATGGTCTTTCCCTTTTCGATCGTTACAAGGATAGGCTTTGTCTTGTTATCCGTAACAAGATGGGCATAAGCTACCTCTTCTTCTTCAAATGTAAACCAGGCAATCTTACGGTTTCGATATTCCGTTTTCTGATTGAGTACATAATAATAGAAACTTTCCTCATAATCCTGCAAAAAGCAGCGGCTTTTTGTAAATCCAACTCTTTCATAGGCTTTTTGCAGATTTCGTACCATCGGACCGGTCAATTCTTTTGTTGTAGTCATGATCGCACTGATCTGCCTTATTGGATCCGCTACTCCCAGCATCGTCAGAACTTCCTCCAGGAAAATTGCCAGAATCTCCCAGGGATGCCTCATCTGCCCGTCTACGCTGATCAACTCATCCTGATGACATGCCTCATAAAAGGAATCAATGGATATCTCATCTTTTTCCCTGATAAAATATTCTGCTTCAAATCCATAGTGCCATATATCTTCTCCCGATTTTTTAGAAAGGCAGGTTGGAAACTGGTATTGATTGCTTCCTGCTTTCGGAGAAAGGGAGATTGGTTCTTTTTCTTTTCTGTCATAATAGCACAGCTGCGAAGTCTTTGATCCCAAATCAAAACCAATGATAATATTTCTGGTTTCATTCATGCCTTTTTTCACCTACCTATTCCATAATCCTAAACATACGGTTAATCAGCGCTTCCTGCTCCAGATATTGTTCCAGCAGTTCTTGAAATACCATATCCTCTTCTGTTGTCCTGGCCTTTAGCATCCGGTTAATCAACTGATACTTGGTATTTCCCCACATACCTGCTGTTTCCATAGTCACTGTCTTAGGTTCTGTCTGTATCGCAGCTCCATCATTTTCCACTGTAAAGTAATATGTCAGGCACTCTCCGTAAAATAAAATAAATTCCTTACTAAAAAAACCCTGAAATATGTCCTTTAATGGTTCTCTATGATATTCTCCGAGAGGCTCTTCCCGCCCGTGCAGCTGGTAAAATAACGTCACATTTGCTCCAGGGCTGGTCTGATATTCCGCAAACACCTTATCCTCCAATTGGAAAGCACTTAGATATTTTACCGGAAATTTCTGGTAAAAAGCAAAGCGGAATCCTTGATCGCTGCATTCTTTCAACAGCCGTCTCAGAAGATCCTGCTGCATGTCTGACCAGTTTGTCAGCTCTGCATAGTATCTTAACAGAGCCAGTTTGCAGACGATATCCATTTCCCATGCTTTTTGTACCGCTTTTTCCAGATATTTAAAAATAAGGAGATCGGTCGCTTTTCCACCGACAAAATAGCCGTAAGCTTCATAAGTAAGATATGCCAGAATCAACTGCTCTTTTCCCGCCTGCTTGCTGTAACTATCCAATATCCGGACCGCTTTTGGCAAATATATCCGGGTAAACATACATAAGCACAAGATCTTTTCTTCAACCTCATAGGCTTCCATCTGAAGCCCCTGTGCACTTTCCCATATAGCTGCCATCTCTTCTGCCGGTCCTTCATACTGCATGCATAGATAACGTATAATCACATCATTGTATTTACCCAGACTGAAAATATAGTGCGCCAGCAGTACAAGTTCTTCTTCATAAGCAAATTCCAGATTTAAAATCATTCGATTACAAAGCTGCAGCAGGTTTTCCGTCTTTATCTCTTCATATCCATATTCACACAATAAATCATAAGCACCTATGTACATTCCCTGATTCACCAGGATGTCAATCAGCAACGATTTATTTACTTTTGCAAAGCCATGAAAATCCAACTGTTTCAAGTAATCCTTCAGGTCTTCCGTTTCCATATGGGTCTGATAATACTTAAGCAGCCGCTGGCGTATCTTATTTTGATACTCTATACAAAATGCATCATTGGTCAGCACTTTTTGATAGCAAACGATCGTATCCTCTGTAATCGGATTTTCATGGCTCAGCTCTCCGCATACGGAAAGCAAAAATCTGTAGTCATCTATCTGAGATTCAAGTAAAAGATCTGCTGTCTCTTGCTTGTCCAACAGCTTCTGGAGATTAAAATCCACGGTTCCGATATATCGTCTTTGCTTATCGTCTTCAAATATAATTTTCGCATCCTTGGTGTACAGTGAAATATAAGCCACACCATCTGAACATGGATAACTTTCCTCTTTTAAAAGAGCATCATGGCATACAATAACACGGCGGATTTTGGCATCTTCCAGATAAAGACGATGGATAAATAAAATTTGTGCCAATGCTGCCTGCTGGTCACTGTCCTTCGGAAGCATGCAGAATTCCTGATATAAAACTGCAAAATCCTCATTGACTTTACCTTCTGTCAGCCTTTCCCAGGCAAATGCTTTCATCGCCTCTTTGTAGCTTTGATAGGTATCCTTATCAATCTCTTTATTATGTATTACATTACTATAGATAAATGCTTTCTTTTTTTCGCTTAGCGTATTGTTATAAGTGAAGTACATACGTATTACGGTCGGCAGCATTTTTTGATAATTACGCCCCATAGTTTCAATATAATACTCATATAATCGCGTAATCCGCAGCTCCTGTTCTACCGCCAGTTCATACCATATAAAGTACTCTTTTTTTTCGGGATTTCCCTTCATGATAAATTTGCATATAGCATCTAACAGTTCCTTCGATGGATACTGTTTGTAAGCATATGCCATAATCTCATAAAGCATTGGGGAAAACACCTTCACATAGCCGGAAATGTATGCTGCCCGCGCCGCAATTTCTTCCGTAAATAATTCATTTCTTTTTGCAAATATTAATACCTGCATATAAAAAGGATTGATTTTTCTAAGAAGTCCACCATTTTTCGAAAGAACACGAAGTGCCTCTATGTATAAAAATGGGCTTCTGCATCCAATTTCATATTGATGCTCCAACATATGAAGTTTTCCAACCGGTGTCTGGCACAGTTTTTCATCTTCGCGAAGCAGAATCCACAGAAGCCAGAAATTGTCCTCATTTTTTTGATACAGACGGTGCAGCTTCTCAAGCATTTTCTGATTTTCATTGGGATTTTTCCCTGTCAGTTTAGCAATATAAAGTGTATAACCCTCCAATACCGGATTCTCTTTTATGCCGGAAGCAGCCTCCACCTTATTTAAAATGGCATTGGCTTTTTCATTTTCCTCTGCCGTATAGTAGATATAGGCCTCTAAAAGTTCATATTCCAGTGAAAAGTAGCCTCTGTCCTTCATATCCGCTAACACCTGCAAGCTCTTTTCTTTCCATGTCCGGTAAGCCATATGGTGGGTGCAAAGAGCCAGATAATCCCGTGCCAGAGCGGCTTTTTTACTTTTTTCATAAGAGCAGGGTTTCACTTGTACCTTGCTGTTTTTAGAGACAACGATCTCAAAAATCCGGGTCTCGTATACGGTCTTTAAAAAAATTCTTCCGTAATTTTTCCCTTTTCCGATGCGGTCTTTCCGAATAATGATTTCCAGATCATAAACACTGCCGATAAAATCTTCAGATGTAATAACCTGCTTTTGTACCTCCAGAAAATCACCTGCTACAGATACCTCAATCCGAATGTATCCCCAGGTACTTCGTTTCACCGCAATCGTATCTTTTAAAGAAGTTTTTACTTCATACAATTCCAGATCGGTCTGATCCAGAGAAATAAAGACCGGTTCTTTTTTTCCTATTCCTATTAAAAATTCCTCCAAATGCTGATAAGTCACCGGATTCTTATGCATTCCCTGATAATAAGGCCGCAAATCCTCCTCTTTGCTCAGTAAATTTTGAAAAGCTTCATCCAGATAAAGATGAAAAGCTTCCCGATAATCTGTTTTCGCCAAACCCACAAACGCATCTATATCGCAAATCTCTCCACTTGAGGTCCTGACCTGTTTCTCCTCTATCAGGATGCAAAATGGAATTTTATATTCTCCGATATCTGTACTGCATGTAATTTCACCCTTGCATACATCCCCTGACTGTAACCCTTTTACATCCAGCCCATATGGAATATGTATGGAATCGCCGGAAAAATGTTCTTTCCCCAACAAGAACCTGCGGTGAGAAGAAAAGGCAAATCCCTTGATTTTTCTTCCGTCTTCTGCCCGAAGATACAAATCTCCCCGAAAATTCTCTCCTGCCATAGTCTGCCCGGTAATCTCCGGTTTTGACAGCAGAAGCTTTGGTACTTCATAATCAAATCTTCCATTTAGTAATTGTTCCATTCTTCTCTTCAAAGTACTCACCTATACCCATTATCTTTTGCCAAATTGCTCAATCTACTCCCTAGACATCTCTTGCACTTTCTATCATCTCCCGCTATAATGAATTATACACCACAAGTTCTGCCTGTGCAACCGATGCTATTACTTGAATTATACACTATTTTAAGCCAAAAGAGGAGTTTTTTTATTATGTTAAAGCATAAAGATCATTTTCATGGGAGTGATTTAGATAAGATTGAAGCTATTTATGGTATCCGGAAAGAGGACATCACAAGTTTTAGTGCAAATGTGAATCCTCTTGGTATTTCTCATAAGCTGCACACCACTCTGACCGGATGCATAGATGTCATTACCACCTATCCGGACAGAAACTATATCAAGCTTCGCAAATGCATAGCTTCTTATACGGATGCGGATTTGGAAAATATAATTGTAGGAAATGGTTCTACGGAATTGATTTCCCTCTTCATTCAGACAAATCATCCGAAAAAGGCACTGATCGTAGGTCCTACCTATTCGGAATATGAACGGGAAGTGACTTTAGGCGGCGGCTCTACTCTTTACTATCCGTTAGAAGAAGAAAAGGATTTTCAAATGGATGCTGCTGATTTTTGTAAACATTTAAATGATACATTGGATTTACTGGTGATCTGCAATCCCAATAACCCCACTTCCACAGCGATTACACATAAAAAAATGCGTCAGATTTTAGATGCCTGCATGCAGTATGGCATATTTGTAATGGTGGATGAGACGTATGTAGAATTTGCCGCCTCGGAAAAAAGCATTACCTCTATTCCCCTTACCAACTATTACTCCAATCTGATCATTCTGCGGGGTACTTCAAAATTTTTTGCATCTCCGGGACTTCGCCTCGGTTATGCCATCACCGGCAATCAGGATCTGGTTAAGCAGATCAATACCAGAAAAAATCCCTGGACGATTAATTCACTTGCCGAAGCAGCAGGCAGAATTATGTTTGAGGATAAAGAATACATCCATGCCACAAAAGAGCTGATTGCTTCGGAGCGGCAGCGCATCTATCAGGAACTGTGTACATGGGAAACAGTGAAGGTGTATCCGCCTTCCGCAAACTTTATGCTGGTTCACATTTTGAAAGAAGATGTAACCGCAGACATGGTTTTTGAAAACTGTATCCGTAAGGGTCTTATGATCCGGGACTGCTCTGCGTTTCCATTCTTGGATTCCGGGTATTTTCGGTTTTGTATTATGCATCCCGCACAGAATGATCAATTGCTTGCTTCATTAAAAGAGCTGTTATGAGACTTCGCAGTTGAAAACCCGGACAGAGACTACCCCGTCGCTGTCCGGATTTTCAACTGCGAAGGTTCCGTTTATAACTTTACAAGTTTATCCTAAAGTGCCCTCTCTCCCGATACTGCGTCGGCGTACATCCAATATTGGTACGAAATGTTTTATTAAAGTAACTCACATTATTAAAGCCTGTCCGGTTCGCAACCTCCGAAATTTTCTGGTCGGATTCTGTCAGCAGCCGGCAGCTTTGCAGAATCCGGTACCATACGACATAGGCTACCGGCGGCATGTGCATCTGTTTTTTGAAGTTCCGGCAAAACTGCCCTTCACTCATTGGCAGAAGAGAAGCCAGTTTACCAAGGGTAATCTCATCGCTGTAATTTTCATGAACATAATCCAGTACCGGAGCCAGCCTCCTGACTTCCTCTGTATCTGTGTCCGGCAGACATTTCACCGGATTGTGAAAACAATAATGCCAGATCTCCAGCAGCCGGCTTTTCAGTAATAATTCACAGCTTTCCGGCTGCTCATGGGGCATCTCATTAATTGAAAATAGCAGCTCCGTCACATAAGTCTGCCATTTCGCACTGCCGTCTAAATGCTCCCGGAACTTATGACTGCCCGTTAGCACCGGGTAAATATATTTGGAGTTAAAAACACCATACTTGTGTTCCGATAAAAAAATTCCCGAAAAAACAATCGCTAAAAATTCACATTCTTCGCCATCTTTACTCTTCGCCGAATGCAGCAAATTAGAATTCACAAAAATTCCCTCTCCGCATTTTACCTGATGCTCTCTGTCTTCTACAGTAAATAGAATAGTTCCCTTCATTACTACAAAAAACTCAAATTCCCTGTGCCAGTGCAGATAAAATATAATTTCTGTTCCCTTTTGGCAATAGCTGTTATAGATACTGACAGGTAAAAGGGCAGTTCCATGGGATACCTTTTCCTCCAGCGGGCGTTTTGCTTCTATTTTCATCCAATTCTCCTCATAACATCAATATAGTACAATATAAAGTTAAAATAATTAAAGATTATCTAAAAAAATAGGAATATAGTATCATTATACACAAAAAATCTGGATAAAAAAAGAAAAACGGAGGTATCCATATGAAATTTACAGATGGATTCTGGGAAATTCAAAAAGGCTATGAAATCTTTTATGCCGCCCAGGCATATGAAGTGACAACAACAAAAAATTCAATTACCGTACTGGCTCCTTCTGCGGTCATACAAGACCGGGGGCAAACAACCAATATGGTTACTCTGGAAATAACCTGGTCGGCTGCGGCAGACAATCTTATTAAAGTTTATGTCAGTCATTTTAAGGGAGGTCTTTTAAGCGATCCTGCTTTCGAGCTTTTTGAAGATCGGGAGTATGAGCCGGAAATTCAAAACCGGGAAGAATATGCGCAATTAGTTGCCGGAAATACAAAGGTGATCATTCATAAAGGAAGCGAATGGAATGTAGAATATTTCTACCGGGATAAAAAGCTGACCGGAGGCGCATGGCGGTCTACCAGCTATGTCAAGGAAAGCCGCTATAAGGCAGAGGCACGCATGGCTTTGCAAAAGGATGACGAATTTTTCAGCTATCCTGTTGATCCGCATGCTTCCTACATTCGGGAACAGCTTACCTTATCCGTAGGGGAATGTATCTATGGATTTGGTGAACGCTTTACTCCTTTTGTAAAAAACGGACAGGCAATCGAGCTCTGGAATTCGGATGGCGGTACCTGCAGCGAATATGCCTATAAAAACATTCCCTTTTATATTTCTTCCAGAGGGTATGGTGTTTTTGTAAATAGTTCTGATAAAGTATCCTGTGAGGTTGCCTCGGAAACTGTTTCCAAGGTTTCTCTGACGCTTCCCGGAGAAGAGATGGAATATTTTATCATCGGCGGTAATGACCTTCATGAAGTACTGTCCGGCTACACCTCCTTAACAGGGAAGCCCGCATTGCCCCCAGCCTATTCTTTCGGTCTGTGGCTGTCCACCTCATTCACAACGAAATATGATGAAGAAACCGTCACATCATTCATCGACGGCATGGCCGACAGAGACATTCCGCTGCAGGTTTTCCATTTCGACTGTTTCTGGATGAAAGAATTTGAATTATGCAATCTTAAATGGGATCCTCAGCAATTCCCGCAGCCTGCCGAAATGCTAAAACGTCTCCGCAATAAAGGGATCGAAATCTGCGTATGGATCAATCCTTATGTCAGCCAGCGTTCTGCCCTCTTTGCGATTGGAAAAGAAAACGGATACTTCATTAAGAATCCGGACGGGAGTGTTTTCCAGACTGATTTCTGGCAGCCGGGACTTGCTATTGTGGATTTCACAAATCCAAATGCCTGCCAATGGTTCACGGGTCTGTTGAAAAAGCTTTTCGATATGGGTGTCAATAACATTAAGACAGATTTTGGTGAACGGATTCCCAGCAAAGCCGTCTATTATAATGGCAGTGATTCTGTTAAAATGCACAATTATTACACATTTCTTTACAATAAAACAGTGTTTGAAGCATTGGAGCAATATTACGGAAAAAATAAAGCCTGCCTCTTTTCGCGAAGTGCCACCGCCGGCGGTCAGCGTTTCCCAGTCCATTGGGGCGGAGACTGTTATTCCGATTATTCCTCCATGGCAGAGACTCTTCGGGGCGGACTGTCGCTTTGCTCCTCCGGATTTGGTTTTTTCAGCCATGACATCGGAGGATTTGAAGAAACCGCCTCTCCGGACGTATACAAGCGCTGGTGTGCCTTCGGCCTGATGTCGACCCACAGCCGCCTGCACGGTTCAAATTCTTATCGCGTACCCTGGCTGTTTGATGAAGAATCCTGTGACGTTCTTCGTTTCTATGTCAATTTAAAAGGAAAACTGATGCCTTATCTGTACTCGCAGGCCGTCAAAACCCATGAAACCGGTATTCCAATGATGCGCTCCATGATTATCGAGTTCATGGAGGATCCCGTATGCAAATATCTGGACATGCAATATATGCTGGGAGACTCTCTGCTGATTGCTCCGGTAATGGATGCCTCCGGTGATGTGGAATTCTACCTGCCTGACGGCAGCTGGACCGATATCGTCACCGGTCATATATATAAAGGCGGGCAGTATGTAAAACGAAATTGCTCTTATACGGAAATGCCTGTTTTAGCAAGAGAAAATTCGATCATTCCTTTCGGGGATTTTGAAAAGAGTGTCGTCTACGATTATGCAGCGGACGCTGATTTTAAGATTTATCAGCTGCAGAACGGGACTTCTGCTTCCATCGCTGTTTATGACAGTGAAGCCGGACTGGAAATGGAATTAAAAGCAGAAAAGACTGACAATCAGGTTACTATTACTTATACACCAACACAAAAAACATTTACCGTAACACTGGCAGAAGAAAAAATTACCCGAACGGCAGACGGAAACGGCAAACTTCAGATTTTTCTTTCTTAATTGCAAAGTGAGCAGAGAAGAGGGGAACACCCCTTTCCCTGCTCATTTTTACTCTTCTAATTTATGCAAAAATGCAACCCACTCATTTCTCTGCCGGATAATCGTATCCAGCTTTTCCCCACTTTTTCCTGATATCCATGCTTTTCTGTTATTATAATAATGATTCGCCAGCTTCCAGTATTTTTCAGGATAAGAAAACCGCAGTTTCAAGTTTTCCATCTCCATCTCACTAATCGGCTTCTCCTGATGATACGTCTGCAGCATCTGCCGTCCCAGCGAGGCATTCCAATTGTACTTTTCAAGAATTTTTCTCATAAATTGATATAAATCGGCCATCTGTACATCATAATTCCATTTATCAAAATTGGTTATTGCCATCCCGGATCCCAGTATCAATACATTATGCTGATTAAATTCGCCATGACAGACATCACCGCCCTTAAGCGCCTGCCTGCGCAGGAGATCATAACCGGAGTTATCCAGCCGGGCAATTGCTTCTTCCCCTTGTTTCAGGAAGTCTTCCACACTTTCCAGATATCTCATTTCAAAATAATTTTTTTGCTGTCTTGCACGGATAAATTTTTGGATTTTTTTAAGTTCCGCATTATGGCGTTTGTATTCTTCTAAAAGAGAGTCTTTTACATAATTTTCTTCTAACGGCATATGCATTTCTTTATGTATGGTTGCCAGCGCCTTCACGCTTTTTAGAATATCCTCCTGCGATTTTGTATCACACTCACGTCCTTCGTACCAATGCTTAACAAAATAGGGGATATTATCTTTATTAAAGGAGACTAGCTGCTCTTTACTATTTTTTAGCAAAGCATCTACCTGAACATTACTTACTCCTTCTAAGCGCCGAAGTAATTCCTCCTGTCCTTCTAATTTTTTTGCCGACCCATGAAATTCTTTGATGAGCAGCAGTCCCTGGTCTGTATTGCAGATCAAAGAACCTCTCCCCCTAT
>Ga0153983_1000209_pt1 | contig 15050 bp, 17 predicted proteins | sample TSGA067MetaG_FD_104693 | JGI IMG/M metagenome (GOLD analysis project Ga0153983, IMG submission 104693) | Attine ant fungus gardens microbial communities from Georgia, USA - TSGA067 MetaG | ecosystem: Host-associated > Fungi > Mycelium > Unclassified | place: USA: Georgia, Alexander Wildlife... | reverse complement strand
TATGGGCATAGGAAGAAGTTATATCTCGTTCTGGGTACACACTGAGGTTAGGATGATATCCTTTGTTGGCGAAGAATGGGGAGACACCAGTGGTAGCACTAGGGGCATTGTTGTAAGCAAATTCCACTAGGGGTAACAGTTCAGACTAGTTGTCCTGTTGGTAATTGCAATATATGCGGAGATACTGTTCCAATGTCTGGTTGGTCTATTCTGCTTGACCATTTGCTTCCAGGTGGTATCTACTGGTAAAGTGAAGCCTCATATCTAGGATGGTACCTAGGGAACGGAAGAAGTGAGAGACAAATTCTGAGCCACGGTCAGACGTAACATAAGATAGAACTTCATGCTTTAAAAAAACATGGATAACGAAAAGGCATGCTAGTTCCGCTGAAGTGATGGTGTCTTGAGTGGGGATGAATATGGCTTGTTTTGATAGGCGATCTACTATAACGAGGATGGTATCAAAACTGGAGGAGGAAGGAAGTTTTTCTATGAAGTTTATAGAAATTGAATTTTATGGGCGTTCTGGGATAGGAAGTTGTTGGAGGGATCCGTATGGTCTGTGACGCTGTGGTTTGGATCTCATACAGGTAATGCAAGACTTACAGAATTTCTATATGTCGTCGCAGATGTTTGGCCAGGTATAATGTCTCTGTATGAGTTCCAGTGTTTTGTTTTGGCCCAGGTGTTCTGCTAGGACATAGTCGTGATGATACTAGAGAACTCGGAGGCATAAGTTGGCATTATCTGGAACATACATTCTGTTGTCGAGTCTGAGAAACCCTGTACCATCTTTCGACCAATGTTCTTCCAGATGGAGTAAATGGTCGGAGATGGAGGAGTCGAAGGGGAGTGTTGCTAGAATATTGGAGTAGAGTTGGTTTTGATCCAATATCGTGACTGCACGAAGTGTTGGAGTGGTAAGAATGGTTGCTCGGAGAGATACTGCGATTTGTTCATGAGTAAAAACTGGACGGAAGTTATAAGAGTTTACTGAAGCATAGCTATTATCTCTCTCCTTTGGGTAGACATCTCATTATCTAGTGAGTACATCCGGTTTGGTGCCAAAACATCCAGGGCAGAAGCAAATTATGAGGTTGAATTGAGAGAGGTACTCCAACCACCTTGCTTGTCGGTGTATTAGAATCTTGGTTGTTGAGAAATATTCCAAGTTCTTGTGGTCCGTTACAACGTCAATCGGTGAAGCGGACCCCTCTAAATAGTGTCGCCAGATTTTGAAGGCTTCAAATATTACAAGTAATTCTTTGTCATAGATATCGTAGTTGAGTTCCGGAGCAGAGAATATCCTGGAGTGGAAGGCTATGGGGTAGATCTCATTATCTTTAGTTATAATGGAGAGAATAGCAGCAAGAGCATAGTCTGAGGCATCGGTTTCCACGATGAGTTGCGCGTCCAGAATCTAATGTATAAGGATAGGAGCGGAGGTGAAGACTTGTTTCAGGGTATTGAATGCTATCCTACAATCGTCATCAAAGTTCCACGGACTGTTCTTTCTAGTGAGACAAGTGAGTGGAATGACTATGTCTGAATAATTGAAAATGAAACATTTATAGAAGTTGGCGAAACCTAAGAAGGACTGAATATTCTTTACTTTCTTTGGTTTCGGCCACTCCTGAATGGTTTTCACTTTAGTGTTGGACATGGTCAAACCAGCTGGAGATAGAACATAGCCTAGATATTCAACAGAATCTGAATGGAACTCGTATTTTTCTGCTTCTGTGTACAATCCCGCTTTTCGGAGTCGTTTCAGCACTTCTTTGATGTGGCTCCAGTGTTGCGTGATATTGTTGGAGTAGATTAGGATGTTATTCAAGTAAACCACTATGCACACATCCAGGAGGTCAGAGAACACATCATTCATGAAGCGTTGGAAGGCAACTGGAGCGTTAGTTAGTCCAAATGACATTACTGACCATTCGAAGGCTTCATAACAAGTACAGAAGGTGGTTTTCCATTCATCTCCTTTGGCAATGCAGACCAAATGGTATGCATATCGAAGGTCGATTTTGGTGTAAATACGAGCCTTGTGGGGAGAATCTAGGAGGTTGGAGATGAGGGGAAGTGGGTATCAATCTTTTTTCGTGATTCTGTTGAGTTTGCAGAAATCTACACAGAGCTAGAGAGACCCATTTTTCTTCTTTACGAACAGGACCAGCGCTCTGTAAGATGACAATGTCGAACAGATGAATCTATTGGTCAGGTTTTTGTCAATGAACTTCTTTAATGTTTCCTATTCAAATTTGGACAAAGAGTAGATGGTTCCTACTAAAGGATGGGAATCTTTCTCCAGATCAATTCGGAGGTCATAAGGATAATGGGGAGCGAGTGTTTCTGCTTTGGACTTGCTAAAAATATCTGCGTACTTATGATATTCCTCTGGAATAGAGGAGAGGTCGATTTTTTCGAATATGGTAGTGGATTTGGCCTGTACTGTAGAACTGAATTGGAGAGCAAATATTTTCAAGCCTGATAGCCGCGAGGCCTAGAGTAGGGCTGGCACACTGATAATCGCGATATGAGGTCGCTTGGGGTTAGACGGAGATGTCTCAGATGGGGTGAACTGCAGAGGGTTTTCTGCTGGAGAGAACAGAGGATTTACCAAGGTTTCAACAGGAGGAACAAAAGCTGGACTTTGGAGTAAAGATGGTGGTCGAAAGGATATTGACCCAGAAACCCAGTCAATCAACGGATTGTAGTGGGTAAGCCAAGAGTAACCTAATACCAGAGAACAACAAGAATCAAGCGGAGTGACGTAAAAGTCAAGAGTCATGTATTCACCAGAGGGGAATTTTACAGGCAACAATATTATCTCAGAAATAATATTATTCGAGGTTCCATCAAACAGGTGTAGTTCCACAGACGGAGTAGGAGTAGTAGAAAGAGAATGTCCATGAGCAAAAGTAGAGTCCAAAAAACAATATGTAGATCTGGAGTCTACCAGCGTTCAGATGGGTATAGACTGGAGATGGTCTGGAGCACACACCAGAGGAAAGACAAGGGGTATACAAAGAGAATTTGGATTGGAAAGAGCGGATGCATTAAGACGTATTGGACTTGTAGTTGCACAAATGAGTTCAATGCGACTCCCAGTTTATGCTGAGTCTTGGGAGCTACACTCTAGTTTTCCGAGGAGTTCTTAGAGAGCAGAGTCTCTTGTTCTTCCAGAGTAGTTAATCATGCTCTCACCAGTTGTTTCCTAGGGCATCCATCTACCTTGTGGTTCTTTGATCTGCAGTATAGGCAGAGGTTATTGTTGATATGGCGCTTATGCTCATTGCTGTTCAATTTACCGTCTCTGCCTAGTTTGTCGGAGAGGTCAATACGCGGAGTGGACAGGGATGGTGACTTAACAATAGAGGATGGTTGTCTAGAGGGTTTTAGGGAACTCTGGGATGGCGTGGTTTGTGGCAGAGTAGTAGATGACTGGAGACAAGACAGAGCAGAGCTTTGTGAGGAGGCGGAGTACTGAGCCATTCTACTCTGTTTTCGGTGGTAACTATCTGCTGCCTCCTTCTCTGTATTACAGAAACGATCTCGTTCGCGATTTCGTTCCCAGTAGCAACTGTCAAAGGTGATTGCCAGTTGATACATGGCATAGAAGGAGATGGATTTTCCCTGTTCCCTGTTTGCTATCAGGTCCTGAAGACGATTTGGCAGTCCCTGGTAAAAGCAATGGCATAGAACTGTATCACCCCAGTTCAACTGTACTGTGTACCACATGAATTCCATATTGTAAGTGGAAATTTTATCCCTTGGCTTCATACGGAGGTTATCGATGAGATTAGTAGCATCCCCTACTAGGTCCAAGAGTCTGAAATGCACTCGGAGCTCTTCCATAAAGAGATGCCAAGTGAAAAGCCAGAGTTGTGTGTAGCTGAGGTCTTCCTGTTGTAGTGCAACTTCAAACCAATCTTGCGCTATACCAGAGAGATAGGTCATCACAAAATTAATTTTCTCTTCATCGGTGGAAAATTGCGAAGGGTTGGTACAGAAAAAGAGTTGGCATTGGAATAGAAAGTGATTGAGCTTGTGAGGGTCAGAACTGTCAAAGGTGTCCAGAATACAGGTCTTCAATTGGTGGGGCTTTGGTGCTGATCCTCTGTTAAGGTTTTCCGATGATTGTCAGAGAGCCTCAGTTAGCTAGTTGTGAATGGGATTACGGTCAGTGACAGGTGGAGTTTGGAACATAGGAGTAGAAACAGGAATAGGAGCGTCGACCCAGTCTGGGTTGTCATTGATATGAGAGATAGTGGTGGAGTCCACTCCATAGAATTCCAAAGGTTTCACTAGAGGTGGAGATGAGTGGGGGCACACCGGAGTGCGAGGAGTCCCCGATTGAAGATATCTAGACCTCCTTGGGAGGCCTGAAGTAAAGCAACTGATAGTTTGGTCAGCAAGAGAGATGGAATTACTCCCAGAAGAGGGAGCTACAGACTAGCGAGACACCAGAATTAAAACACAACAAGAACCGGTGTGAGTCTGTAAATTCTGTCAAGGATGGACAGACAGAGTGTGGAGGAATAGAGTAATAATAGAGTTATACTCTGGAATAATGTACTAAACTATCTTGGAGAATAGATAGTACTTAACAGTGATTGCAAAACCAGAAAGAAGGCTCTGGTGGACTATCAAGGACGTCAGAGCAAAGAATGACTTGTTGAACGACCTTGGCTTCAACTTATGTGTTATGCCCCGGTCTCCAGTTGTGAGATTGGTCGTGTATTTCAGAGTAATAGAAGTCGTCGAGACAGAGGTCCTAAGCGGTCAAGTGGAGGAGTCAGAAAGGATAAGATACGATTAGGACTAATTGATGTTAATTTACAGACTGAGGAATTACACTGTAACTACTCAGTACTTATAAGAAGTCTGGAATAGGAGGAGAGTAGTCTACTATGCTATCCTACTATTATTAATTTTAGGAGAATAATTAGGAGAAATAAATTATATAATTATCATATTTCTGGAATATGACAGCCTGGTAGTTCTGAACCAATCGGAGCAAGCTATCCTTCTTCTTGATAAAAAACACTGGAGCTACCATAGGAGATTTGAAAGAATAAATTCGTCTGGTACAGATTTTCCTCCAAGAAGAAGTCCAACTCCTTTTATTCCACTGAAGATAGAGAGTAAATCTTCAACGACTTAGGCTCTGAACCCAGAATAAGCTTGATAGCATGGTCCTACTGCCTGTGCTCTGGAAAGATGTTGAAGTCTTCCTTTGCAAACACAGATTCAAATCCTTTGACACAGTTAGGTAAGATGAAAAGTCTTTTCCGTGTTTCCAAGGCTCAATGGGCTCCTTCTGCAAGTTTCTAGGAGATCATTGTTAGGGCGCACTTCACACACAAGCGAAGGCCCAGTAAGCTTATTGAGTAGTCCCAGAAGCTAAGGTGATATTCAACTGAAGTATATCTACAACAGCAGACTAGTATTTATACTACTAGATCATCAAGGCACCATTCTCATGGTACCTGACAGATATTCACACTAAGTCCAATAATAGTTTTAGAGGAATCACACAGTATGTCACAGAAGGAAAGACAGGAGAGAGTGAGAATGCGATCGGCAGGATGACAGCCCTTAGGTGGGAGCCTACCCACGTCACTAAGCATACCTCTAGAGTTATCCCCTTACAATCATGGAGGTGGTGCATAGGTCCACTGCAGTAGACTCCAGGAGTAATTTCGTTATGAAGAGTTTGTCTCCTTGTTCATATTTGATTTTACATGTCTGGCAGAGGATCTTGTCCTTTTCCAAGTCTTTTGTGTACTCCAGAGAAGATATGGCTTGACAAATGTTGACAGCTCTAGCCTCCACTTTCTTTCACGATGCTTGTTTCTTTCAGATCACGTGGCATCCTTTGCATTGAGGAGGGCATCAGTTCATCTATACTTCTCCAGTTTGCCAATTGACCTCTGGGTTGTGGTTCTTGAGCCAGGTGTAGCTAAGGATCATGTTCTACTTTCTAAGACTGGAGATGGCAAGGAACGTCCTTTCGGAGTGAGTTTTATAACAGAGGACTATATTCACCACTTTGGAGATCTGACCTGTCTCGTTAGGGGAGCTGTCTATGTTGTATACCAGTATAGAGCGAGAGATGCTCCAGGTACTCATACCTTTTGTATGGACAAAATCTTTATCTATGAAGTTATCCATAGCTCTGGAGTCTAAAAGTACCTTGACGGAGTATACTTTGCTGGTATCAGTGGTGCTGATCTTTATGGAGAGAACGATGGATGTTCTATAAGCATCGAGGGTGTTAGTGGAGAGTCATTTAGGTAGCCTCTTTTTCCATTTTGGCTCCCAAGGTAGGGCTTTTCTATCTGGAGTAAAGGTAACGGGTGCATTTATAGGTTTACTAGTATCTATATTGATCTCTTCTATATTCAATACAGCAAACCTATTTACTAATAGTGACTGGGGCATACTTTTCACTAGCTATGCTAAGCAAAATCCTCTTCCAGAACGGAGCAAAATTTCTTCTCCTTTATTGCATCCTTCAGAGCCATTAAGTCTTCAATCAATTCCTCTCTCTGTTCCATGGTTAACCTTTGGATATCCAAGCAGTGGGAGCAGTCCTTCACAAGATGATTGGTCTTTTTGTACCAATAGCACCCTTATGAAGGCAAAGAGCATATCTTTCGGACTACATTTATGTTCATAGGTATCCTTCCCGACAGTGTAGATGAAGGGGGCCTTGGTGAAATGGGGGGCAGAGCTGTTAGAGAGGGATGAAGTACCAAGAAAGGGGTCAATTGAGGAAGGGCAGAGCACGTGGGGGTCGAGGTCGTTGAATGGAGCATGGACTGGAAGACTTTATTCGCCAACTGCACTTGGTTAATTCTCTAGGCTATTGCATACCAGGTCTCTAGATCAGTGTCTATGGATCATCCAAAGGGTATTGTGGTGATCTGACTTTGGACATTCAACTTGAGTCTCTGGCAGTAATGGAGATCAAAGGGAATTGATTATAGACAAAGGTAAAAACAAATGAGAATTTAAAAAGTCTCTGAGATATCTTACAATTGTGCACTAACAAGTAAGCACTGGGGAAATGATCAAATATAAAAAAAGAGCTTAAAGACAATGGGAAATAGGAAGGGAGACTTAAATAGCCAAAAGAAATAATAATAAAGTATTTATGAATCCACTCGAGATAGGTCTTACTGTAATAGGATCTCTAAGACGTACATTTGTCTCATGTCGTGACACTACTGCCCTTACCTAGTCTAGTAGTCTGGCTCACTGTCAATATAGCAGAACTACCTAGAACTCCTGTGCCATTGTGTGGGCTCTTCTTTAGCTGATCATATAACTAGAAGCCAACTCCAATAATACATAGTGAGCTATTAACTCCTAGTGCAAGCAAATGCCCAAGTTCATTGGGGCTCAAATTCCCATCGAGAGAGAGGTTTGGTAGGTTTTAGAAAGTAAAAGAGAACACTTAGAAACTTAGAAATTTAGTTACTCAAGAATAGCCATTAAGCTCTAGAGCAACAGAGAGGGATAATGATAGAGGTATGATGATTGAGTTCCCTTCTGTGCCCTAGAGTATTTTATTATGATTACAAAGCAAAAAGACAATAAAGAAAGTGAGACAAAGAAAACCTCTGAATTTCTAAACATAGCAAGGCTGTAATAATGAGATGGCACCCCTCCCAAACACTGGCTAACTGCTCCCTACTCTTTTAGTCCTACTCTGGGAACCCTCCCTCACATGATGCTTAAGCCTCTTGCTGGGCCATAGATGGAGACGGCGATCTTGAGTTGTCTTGCTCTCGAGTGTGTTATTTTCATCTAGCCTTCCTGCTGCCTCTCTTCTTAGCTTCTTGTCATATAATAGAAAATACCCATTTAATAATATAATTTCTTTTATATTTTATATTATTACTAATTTTTCGCTCCTAAACTCCTGTTGTCTACTCCTATAGGATCAGGATGTAGATTAGTTACTTGTACTCCTTCTATTCCGGACTTAGTATAAGTACTTCAGTAGTTACATCCTAGTTCCTTAGTTTGTAGATTAAAGTCATTTACATCTTTAATATCCATCTCCACTCCTATCAATTTATATACCACTCCTCTCCTACATTCCTGACAACAATTCTATCCTCCTGAAATATGCAACCACATACACAACAGCAGATCGAGGCATAGTGCATAAGCTGAGACCAAGGTTGTTCCCTTACTTTTGTTGTCAACTCCCTTCCACTCTGGGGTAATTCCACTCTACTCTGGGTCACTCTACCCCTGCTCCGCATGTTCTTGACACTTCTCTGTTCTTCTCTTTACCTCTTCTATGTCTTTTTACTCTCCCAGATTCCAATTTCCTTTCACTGCTATTGCAATGCAACTCCATAGTGGCTTAACTATCTTAATCTTGCTATAATTAGCCATCAGTGATGATGGCTCAGATCTGATTATAACTCTTCTATAAATAATGCTGCCAGCCACTAAGGTATGATGTTGCTCAGGTTGCATTAACTCGTCTAAGTTCACTTCCATCCTCAAGAGCACTTCTAGAAGGAAAATCCATTGGAAATCTGATATAGGGTGTCTGGGCAAGCGTCTATGAGGTGTATGTAGCAGTGGTCACAGCCACTACTCTGCTACTCAAGCTAGGTGCTCGAGTCTATGACTGGGTATCTAGGGAACATCTCTAGGGGGACCAAGCTCTTCTCTTGAGCTGGTTATTCTGGTTATTAGGGTGCAAATTGTCACTTATTTTGCCTAAACGTTTGTATGGCATAACAGCAGAATTTTACTACCAGGGTCTAAGAGTCTGTATATCTGGCATCCAAGACTAAGGTCAGGAAGCTGTCCAAGTAATTGTCCACTGTTTGGTTTCCTTAATAGTACAAGGACCCTTCCAAAGTATTGACGGTATCTACTTCCATGTTAACTAGAAAGAACTGACTCTGGAACTGTTGTTCAAAGTTAGCCCAGGATTGAATGGGAAAAACGCCAGTGTCTGCTTCCTAGCAAAAGAGATTTTTGGACCATCTTGTAGCCCTTCCATTCTTGAAAAAAGTAAGAGTCTAGAAGATTTTTTTCTTATCGTAGCTGAACTGCTCCAGGACCAGATGCAAATATAGCATACAGAAGTTAAAGAAAGCTCAACCAGAACTTTAATCACTGGAGAAGTCTGGGAGAGAGGGGAGTTTTGGCCTTGCTTACTATTTAGACGGAGCAGCTGGGACCAGGGGAGGTGAGCTGACAGGCAGGGGAGGTACAGATACAGGAGGTGGAGTGACGGTCAGAGTGGGAGCAGGGCTGGTCATGAATTGAGTGAGTTGTTATAGTTAGGCTATCAGACCCATAAGAGTAGCATTGATAGTGTGTTCTGAAGCATTCTGGTATTCAGTGAGCTCTTGGAGATGGTGTTGCAGGTAGCCCAAGGCATTGGCTATAGCTAGAGGAGTATCCACAGGGAGTGACATCTCTTTTGGAGCAGAGTGCTTAGAGGGCCAGAGTTTGTTAGTAGAGGGTAACTGGAGGGTGGCTGTCTACTGAGAATTTCTGGGGCTCTGGTAATGAGATCTAATTCTACTATAAGGGCAACTAGAGTAGAAATACTCCAGGAAATTCCTCAGTTAAATTATAGTTTATGAAATATGTTACAACCTACCTCCAGGAGATTCCTTAGAGAATTAGATAAGGCTCTTGGAGAGAATAATTTACATTATATATACTATAGTGTCTTTGCATCCCTGTATTTGGTAACCAGGGTCTGAACAATAAAAGTACGCTAGGAGATAATAGAGTGCTCTTGGAATGATGGAGATAAGACCAAATATTACTATGTAATATTTGATTAGGTACAGAGTTACTCTGGAGGACTAATACAGGCTCTGTAAGGATGACTGGACACAAGACTCTAGAAGAATCCTCAGTAATATTACAGATTGTGATTATGGTACAACTCACCTCCAGGAGAATCCTCAGAGATTAGGATGAGGCTCCTGGAGGGATCCTCTATATTATATACATCTCTTAGTGTCAGGATTGGCAGGATCGGAGCTAAACTAGTGTGTTTAAGTATCACTAGTAAACAGGCTAAGGTAGCTCCAGAGTATTGTCATGCCGTTTAGGGATGGAAATGGAGGTGTCCCCTTACATTCACCTCCCCTTCAAGATTGCTACATCTCAGAGCGATGGACTTGGAATGAAAAATGTTGTCGAACTCCGCAGGTCGGATGTGTCTCAGAGCTCCGGGGTATTTGCAATGAAACTCCACTGTGAGTTCTGGTGCAGAGACTTCAGAAGCGGACTTCCAGGAATTGTGTTCATGGCCATATCCCTTCCACTTAATGAAGTACTGGAATCTTCTCCAGTGCCAACGACTATCAAGTATTTCCTCTACTTCCTACTCCACTTCTCCGTCGATGACTATGGGTGGTGGGTAGTCCTCTATCATGCATCCTGTAATCGGGTCGTCTGGGGCTGGAGTAAGTTTTACTATATTGAATACTGAATAGAGTTGCTTTATCCTGTGTAGCAGTCTTAAGCGATAGGCCATAGGTCCAATCTGCTGTTCCACTACAAAGGAGCCAAGCTGTCGGTGCAAGAGTTTCTGTGAGGGGTGTATAGTATGGATATCTGATGCATCGAGGAAGACTTTGTCGCCAAGTTTGAATACCGGAGCTGGAGTTCTTCAATGGTCATAGTATCTTTTCATGTCATCCTGTATCTTGCAGATCACGGATTTTGCTTCTTCGATCGCTATTCTCATTCTTTCTGTAAACTCATTGACCATCTCTAAGTCCAAGTGGTTCTGTCAGGGTTCGAAGCCTATGCAAGGAATACGTCCAGTGTCGAGTAGAAATGGAGGCTGCTGGGTAGTGGAGTGGACGTGGTTGTTGTGCTGGAACTCTACCATGGGTAAGAGATCATACCAATCGTCCTGCCACTCATTTACAAATAGCCGGAGGTACTGGTCCAATTCTTGGTTGATGCGTTCTGTCTGCCTATTGGTTTGGAGGTGCCAGACTATAGAAGATGCCAACTTTATTCCTAGGAGGCGGTAAAGCTCTCTGGTGAAACGAGTGATGAACTGAGGTCCACGGTCCAAGACTACATACTTTGGAAGACCATGGAGTTTCCAGACTTGATGTAAGAAAAGCTGGGCTGCTCCTTCTGCTATTACCGTCATATGCATTGGAATGAAGTGTGCCCATTTCAACACCGAGTCTACCACTGTTATTACCATGTCATGTCTGGAGGAGAGGGGGAGTTCTGCAATGAAAATCCACACTAAGCGTATTCCATCGCGAGTCTGGAATTCGGAGAGGATACAGTTCGCCTACCAGAGCCTGCCTTATCAGTTTCGTTCTGAGGCAGAGATCACAGGTGCTGACATACTACCTGATATACCTAGACGTTTGAGGCCACCAGTAGTTCTTAGATACCAACTCTAATGTTTTCCAGCGTCCGGGATGTCCAGCGACCTTTGTATCATGGCATAGCAAGACTATCGGCCTTCGTAAGTCCGAATTCCAGGGAACGTAGATCTTACCTCTGAACTGGAGTACTCCGTCATCTTCCAACTATTCCACAGAATAGACTATCTTACTCAATGTTTGTTGGAGTTCTCTCACTGCCTTTGCTATGGGCTCTTCCTAGTTGCCTTTCTGGTTCCCTTGGTAGATTTCTCTAAGCATGTCTTGCTCTTGTCTCTCCAGGTGAAGTCCTTCAAGGGCTCAGACTGTTATAAGCTCCAGTCATAGAAGGACTATGTCTTCGTTGTCGGAGGCTCTTTTGCCATGGTCTGGTCTCTGCGATAAAGCGTCTGGCTTCCCTATGGAGCATCCGGGGCGATGAATCAACTTGAAGTCAAAGCAAGCCAAGTACAGAGACCAACAGGCTTAGTGACAATTGAGTTTTTTAGCTGTCATAAAGTACTCCAGGTTCTTGTGGTCCATCTAGATTTCTACCAGGTACCGAGCTCTTTCCAGAAAGTGCCTCCACTCTTCTAGTATGCAGATGATAGCAAGCATCTCCTTGTTATAGATCTCGTAGTTTTGTTCCACCAGAGACAGGGATTTGCTGTAGAAAGCTACCGGATGTCACTTTTTTTCTCTAGGTAGCTGGTGAGAGAGGATGGTTCCAGAGGCGAAATCTGAACTGTTGGCCTCGATACGGAAGGGTTCTGAGTCCTGGGGTGACACTAGGATCGGAGCAGTAGTCACCACCATCTTGAGACATTTGAAGGCTTCCTGTTCCTTGATACCCCAGTTCCAGGCGTGATCAGATCGAGTGAGGTCAAAGAGGGGTCAAGCTATGGTTGAAAAGTCTTGGATGAAGTGACAGTAGAAGTTAACGAAGCCTATGAAGGCCTGCACGTCAGTCTGGCTCTCCAGGATGGGCCACTTGCAGACTCTGGCAACTTTAACAGGGTCCATCGCAACCTTGTTCTCCAAGATGACCAGCCTGAGGTATTCAATCTGCTTCCAGTAGAACTCACACTTCTCCAGATAGAGGAATAACTTGTGTTCCACCAGTATCTCTAAGACTCTCTGGACCACTCGTTCATGCTCCTCTTCCGTCTTTGTAAAGATCAAGATGTCGTCCAAGTATACTACAACAATTTCTTCTGCTATGATAGTTCTGAAGACATTGTTCATCATAGTCTGGAAGATAGCGGGGCTGTTGGTCATTCCAAAGAACATTACGAGGGGTTCGAAGAAGCCTCAGTTAGTGCAAAAGGCTGCTTTCCACTTATCTCCGGAGTTGATGTGTATATTAGAGAAACCCCAGCAGACATCCAGTTTTGTGAAGTACCGGGCTCCGCAGAGTTGGGAGATAAGTTCAGAGATGAGGGGGAAAGGATATTTATTCTTGACGGTTATGGCGCTCAGAGTGTGGTAGTCTTGAACTAGACAGAGCGAACCATCTTTCTTCTTAATAAAGAACATGGGAGCTGCTATAGAGGATTTCGAAAGTCGAATTCGTCTAGTACGAAGGTTCTCCCCCAGGAAGGTATCCAACTCCACTTGCTCCAACAGAGATAGGGGGTACACCTTTGACGACTTAGGCTCTGCTCTAGGTATTAGCTCAATCGCATGATCCTATTTGCAGTGCTCCAGTAGTATGTCAAAGTCCTCTTTAGCGAATACGGATCAGAACTCTGCGATGTAGGTGGGCAGTGGAGTGGTGGTGGCCTATGCTTCTGTACTGTATCTGGCTCCTTCTGCTAGGCACTGAGATGTTGTGGCTATAGCTCGGAGGTCGACTTGGTCGGGCTCTGAGAAGAGACATGTGAGGAACAATCGGTCTCCAAGCTCCCAACTCGGGTAGTGCATTTGTGGAGGCTCTTTTTCAGACTCTGACTCTTCTTGGAACAGGGGTATGGGTCCGTCACAACAAGATCAGAGGGCTTGGAGTTCAATCCTCTTCTGGTGAGTTTGTTCCTTCTGTAGGGTGTGTCCTTCCTCACACCAGAGAGAACAACGAGTCATTTCGACTTCTCCTTTTTCCCAGTCAATCTTGGGGTTGTGGTCCTTGAGCTAGTCATAGCCTAGGATCAGACACTGTTTCCCAAGTCTGGAGATAGCCAGGAGCATCCTCTCGGAGTGAGTCTTGTAACGGAGAACTATATTCACAACCTCAGAGATTTGTCCTGCCTCATTAGGGGAACTGTCAACATTGAAGACTAGGATGTTATATGAGAGGATCCAGGTGTTCATCCCTTTTGAACAGACAAAATCTCTGTCGATGAGGCTTTTGGTCACTCTGCAGTCTAGGAGAGCTTCGACAGAGTGGAGTTTGCTCGTGTCCATAGTTCCAATTTCTACTGGCAGAAGTAGGGAGGTCCCTCGTGCATCTAGAGCACTGATTAAAAAGAGTTTGGGCAGTCTCTTCTCCTACTTGGGTTTGTGGAGCAGAGCCAAGACGAGAGGAATAGAGGGCAATGCATCTACTAGTTCACTGTTAATTATATTGGGGTCCTCTATAGTCAATATAGTGAACTTATTTACTGGCGACTGGGGCACACTTATCACCGGCCACACTATACAAAATCCTCTTCCTCCGGAGGACAAAACTCTTCTATCAGAACTGCATCTTTCAACACCAACAGATCTTCAATCAACTCCTCCCGCTGCTCTGTGGTGAGCTGATGGATGTCCAGGCGATGGAGACAATCTCGGACTACATGGTTTGCATCTCCGCATCGGTAGCACCCTCTCGGAGGCAAGAATCTTGCTTTTCTAGTAACGTCCATGTCCATAGGGACTCCCATAGATGGAGTGGTCGGCAGAGGTTTCGGAATGACTGGTGGGAGCAGAGCAAGGAATAACCTTGCTGCAGACAATGGTGGGGATCGGGCAGAGACGGTTCTGAGTGATGCAGAAGGGGCGGAGCACGACATGGACTGAAAGACTTCATTTGCAAGGTGCGCCTGGTCGATCCTCTGTGCTACTTTGTACCATGCGTTGGGGTTGGTGTCAGCTGGCCATCTGTAAGGCATGGTGGCAATCTGGTTTTGGATGCCTAATTTGAGACCTCGTCGAAATTTCACTACCAGTGTCCGGGGATCCGTATAACTGTCAAGAACGGAATTCCGGAGAAAGTAAGTATAAGTAATAATTAGAAACCACACTCTGTTCCATAGTAATATACGATGTCGGAGAAGGATATACTTAGCAATGATAAAAAGAAGACTCTGGCGGACTGTCAAGGACATCGGAGCGGAGAACGACTTATTGAACGACCTTGGCTTCAACTTATGTGTTGCGTTCTGGTCTCCGATCGTGAGGTTGGTCGCGTATTTTGGAGTAGTGGAAGTCGTCGAGGCAGAGGTCCTAAGTGGTCAAGTAGAGGAGTCGGAGAGGATAAGATGTAATTAAGACCAGATGACGTTAATTTACAAACTGAGGAATTACACTGTAACTACTTAGTACTTATAGGAAGTCCGGAATAGGAGAAGAGTAGTCTACTACGCTATCCTACTATTATTAATATTAGGAGAATAATTAGGAGAAATAAATTACATAATTATCATATTTCTGGAATATGACAGTACCCCCCCT
>Ga0153983_1000208_pt1 | contig 15137 bp, 8 predicted proteins | sample TSGA067MetaG_FD_104693 | JGI IMG/M metagenome (GOLD analysis project Ga0153983, IMG submission 104693) | Attine ant fungus gardens microbial communities from Georgia, USA - TSGA067 MetaG | ecosystem: Host-associated > Fungi > Mycelium > Unclassified | place: USA: Georgia, Alexander Wildlife... | reverse complement strand
TAAGCTGACATTATTTATTGTGGATATGTCCCATCAATTGCACTGACTCATTTGAAGAATAGATGAAAAACTGCCATCAATTAATTTGAAGAAATGAACATCAATTAACTTGAAGAACAACAAGGTATCCGGTTAAGCCGTGGTAAAATAGGCGCATCCTTTGATGAAATAAAATTGTCATGGCCGAATGCGGTGAAGCGCATTGACAAGCTCATCAGCCAAGAACGTTATATGAATACAAAGGAACTTGCCTATATCCCGGAATATGAAAAAGAAATAATTTCCGCTGAAATCTATCGTTTTTTCTATAACTCACCAGAAAATATCGTGCGTCCATATCCTTATGGTGCGGAATATGATGAAGCATTAAAAAATATCCGTCCACAGTTGGATTCACCCAATAAGTTAGCAGAAATCATTGAATCCATGCATCCCATCTATGAGGATTTAAAAGAAGATGACCGGGATTACCAGGGCAAAAGAGACATTTATCACGAGGTCATTTCTTTTCAGAACGGAACTTTTACACTATTTCCAAGCTCTCCGGTTAAGGAAAAAGAAAGTGTTCACTCAAATGAGCCGATAGAGCCGGACTCTAAAGAACTGTATCGGCAGCTGTCACTATTTCCGACAGAGCAGGAACAAAAAGAATCCATTTCCAGAGCAGAGAAAAAACAATACCCGGCTTTCAATGCTGATTTGCTAGCGGATGCCCTGCGTTATGATGGAATGATGCATATCAAAAAGCCGGAAATTAAAGCCTATTTTGCAGAACATGCTAGTGCTAAAAAACAGGCAGACTTCCTAAAAACGGCCTATAATACGGAGTTTTCTCTCTTTGATGTTGGGATTCCTGAACAACGTATTGGTTACCATGTGGAAGAACAAGGATTATATCTTTGGGAAGGCAATTATCTATCCCGTACCTCTGGCTCTTTATATACATGGAATGAATTACAGGAGAAGGTGGCAGACTTACTTAATGCAAATGCCTATCTGGAACAACCATTAGCTTATCAATCACCAACATCAACATTAGATACCAGTGCTCTCCCCTTTCATAACAACCGATTGCTTTATGATATGGCTCCCTTCTTATTTGAAAATGACAGTATCTTTGTCCGTTTCGATAACAGTGTGCAAGCCCGGCTTACGATAGAAGCTATTGGCATAAATCGGTTTGCATTAAGTTTTAATGATGCAAGCACGCCCATGGTTGCAGACCCTTATATTGAATTTGTCTATGACAGAGAAAATGCACTGATTTCAGGGCGCATGTTTCATTCCCCTGCATTAAATCAGGAGATTACTGCCGAAAATGAAAACCATGAGCTTATAAATAAAGATATAGAACATGATATAAATAACTCTATCCAAAATTGGATGTCAGAATACAAAAACCTTAATCCTGTATATCATGAGATTTCTGGTAAATTTCAACCTGAAAATGAAGCATATGAAATCATTTTTGGAAAAATGGGCGAACCTATGGCCTCTGATGGCAATTTTAAGCACATCCAGGCATTTGCAGATAAATATGGCATCCATTTACCTGAAATAGAACAGGACGAAAAATCTGTAAGTGAAGCAGAATCGGAAATCTATTCAGAAACCGAAGCACAAGCAGATACAATACCATCCTCAACTTCAAGGAATTATAAAATCAAAGATGAAAATTTAGGTGTTGGAGGGCAAAAAACAAAGTATGGTTACAATGCAGCGGCTATCCGCACCCTGAAAACCATTGAAGCTGAAAATAGACAGGCAATGCCTGAAGAACAGGAAATTTTAGCAAAATATGTCGGATGGGGCGGTCTGGCACAGGCATTTGATAAAAACAACGAGCGTTGGGAAAAAGAATATACCGAATTAAAAGAACTTCTTACAGACGAAGAATATTCCTCTGCCAGATCCAGTACGCTTAATGCTCACTACACATCACCGGTTGTTATTCAAAGCGTCTATGAAGCACTGGGAAAAATGGGATTCCGGACAGGAAATATCCTGGAACCTGCCATGGGAGTCGGCAATTTCTTTGGTATGCTGCCTGAAAATATGGCAAAATCCAAGTTATACGGTGTGGAGATTGACAGCGTTTCAGGACGTATTGCCAGACAGCTTTACCCAAAAGCCGATATCCAAATCACAGGTTTTGAAAAAACAGATTTCCCGGACAGCTTTTTTGACGTAGCCATTGGCAATATTCCTTTTGGCTCTTATAAAGTACCGGATAAGGATTACGACAAGCAAAATCTGTATATCCATGACTATTTTATAGCAAAGACATTGGATAAAGTAAGACCAGGCGGGATTGTTGCATTTGTCACTTCCAAAGGGACATTGGATAAAGCGAATCCTGATTTCCGAAAACACCTTGCTTGCCGTGCGGAACTGGTGGGTGCTGTCCGGCTCCCCAATATTGCTTTTAAAGACAATGCAGGCACGGAAGTGACCAGCGATATTTTATTCTTCCAAAAGCGTGACCGGATGATTGATATCGAACCGGACTGGGTACATTTAGACCAGACAAAAGAAGGTGTACCGGTCAACAGCTATTTTGCAGATAACCCTCATATGATGCTTGGAACCATGGTTCAAGGTGAAGAATACTCGCTATACGGAAATGGAACAGAAACAGCCTGTATCCCTTTTACTGATTCCAAACTAAACCTATCGGAACAATTAACACAGGCAATGAATCATGTTTATACACAGATTGATGAAATAAATCTGGATGACCTGCCGGAAATGGAAAAAGAACGTGAATCTATTCCGGCTGACCCAGAGGTACGCAATTATAGCTTTTGTATCATGGATGATGAAATCTATTACCGTGAAAACAGTCGGATGTACAAACAAGACCTGTCCGGTATCCCAGAACAACGGGTAAGGCATCTGATAAAGCTCCGTGATGCGGTCAACACTTTGATTCATTACCAGATGGAGGATTATTCTGATTTTGAAATTAAGCGGAAGCAACATGAGCTGAATACTCTGTATGATGATTTCACAAAAAGATATGGGCTGATCAGCAACCGGGGAAATTCCCTGGTATTCAGTGATGACCCTTCTTATTACCTTTTATGCTCTTTAGAGGTCTTGGATGATGAGGGGAATTTTAAGCGTAAAGCCGATATGTTCCACAGACGGACAATTAAGAAAAAGGAGATCATTTCCCACGTAGATACCGCAAGTGAAGCCCTTGCGGTATCATTATCAGAAAAAGCATGTGTGGATTTAGGCTATATGCACAGCCTCAGTGGTATCCCCCATGAACAGATTGTTAAAGACTTAGAGGGTGTCATCTTTCGCTTGCCTGCTCCTGATGCCGATACTGTCCCGATAGAGAATGCTTCCTTTGTCACAGCAGATGAGTATTTATCCGGAAATGTCAGGGAGAAACTACTGGAAGCAAAACGAGCACTGGAAACCAGCGATCAGTTTCATATCAATATGAAAGCATTGGAAAAGGCACAGCCAAAAGATTTAGAAGCACATGAAATTGACGTGCGGTTAGGTTCCACATGGATAGAGCAGGAATATATACAGCAATTTACCCATGAACTGTTGCAGACTCCTGAATCCATCAAAAATGCCATCACTGTCCATTACTCGGCATTAACCTCTCGCTGGAATGTAGAAGGGAAAAGTGTAGACAGGCAAAATGTTCTTGTTAATGAATCCTATGGAACAGGACGTGCAAATGCCTACCGAATCATTGAAGATACATTAAATCTACGTGATGTCCGTATTTACGATACCATTGAAGATGCCGATGGAAAAGAACGGCGTGTGCTGAACAGAAAAGAAACCATGCTTGCCCAGCAAAAACAGGAACTTATCAAGCAGAAATTCCGGGATTGGATTTTCGATGAAAGTGACCGACGGGACTACCTGGTACATAAATATAATACCAAATTCAATTGTATCAAACCAAGGGAATATGATGGTTCCCACATTACATTTAATGGAATGAACCCTGATATCCATCTGGAAAAACATCAGGTAAATGCTGTTGCCCGTGGTCTTTATGGTGGAAAAACTTTGCTGGCGCATGAAGTTGGGGCAGGTAAAACATTTGAAATGATTGCAATTGCCATGGAATCCAAGCGGTTAGGCTTATCCCAAAAAGCGTTATTTGCGGTTCCCAATCATCTGACCGAGCAGACAGCCAGTGAATTTTTAAGACTGTATCCCTCTGCCAATATTTTAGTTGCCCGGAAGAAGGATTTTGAAACCGCTAACCGGAAGAAATTCTGCGCCCGCATTGCCACCGGAGATTATGATGCCGTTATTATGGGACATAGCCAGTTTGAGAAAATACCCATCTCCAAAGAACGGCAGGAGCGTCTGTTACAGGAGCAAATTGATGAAATCAGTGATGGGATTGCTGAATTAAAGGAACAAAATGGTGAGCGCTTCTCTATCAAAGATATGGAGCGTACCAAAAAATCATTGGAAGCAAAACTGGAACGGCTGAACGACACATCCAGAAAAGATGATACGGTGACCTTTGAGCAATTAGGTGTAGACCGCTTAGTCGTTGACGAAAGCCATAATTATAAAAATCTGTTTTTAGTTACAAAAATGCGGAATGTCGCCGGACTGTCCACCAGCGATGCCCAAAAATCTTCAGATTTATTCATGAAATGCCGTTACATAGATGAAGTGACCAATGGGAAAGGCATTGTTTTTGCCACTGGAACCCCCATTTCTAATAGTATGACGGAATTGTATACGGTTATGCGGTATCTGATGTATGACTACTTAAAGGAAAATGACTTGCTGCACTTTGACGCATGGGCTTCCATGTTTGGTGAAACCGTCACGGCAATGGAGCTTGCGCCGGAAGGCAACGGCTACCGTTCCAGAACACGCTTTGCAAGATTTTTCAATCTGCCGGAATTGATGAATATATTCAAGGAAGTAGCGGACATCAAAATGGCAGACGAGTTAAATCTGGACAGACCAGATGCAGTCTATCAGAATATCGTAGCGAAACCTACCGAACATCAAAAAGAGTTGATTGCCGGACTCTCTGACCGGGCGGCAGCCATCCATAACGGAGCAGTAGACCCTTCCCAGGATAACATGCTGAAAATCACCACGGATGGCAGGAAAATCGGTTTAGACCAACGGCTAATCAACCCTTTGCTGCCGGATGATGAAAACAGTAAGACAAATCTATGTATGCAGAATATCTACCAGATTTGGGAAGATAACAAAGATACAAAAGCAGTACAGTTGGCATTCTGCGATTTTTCCACCCCATCAAAGGACAAATTCAATGTCTATGATGATATCCGGGGGAAACTTATTGCAAAAGGAATACCCGAAAATGAAATCGCTTATATCCACGATGCCAATACAGACGCAAAGAAAAAAGAACTGTTTGCAAAGGTTCGTTCCGGACAGGTACGGGTTCTATTTGGTTCTACCCAAAAGATGGGTGCTGGAACCAATGTGCAGGACAGACTTATCGCTATCCACGATCTGGATGCTCCATGGCGGCCTGCCGACCTTTCCCAAAGAGCAGGGCGGATTGTCCGGCGGGGAAATATGTTCAAAAAAGTCCATGTTTTCCGGTATGTTACCGAAGATTCCTTTGATTCATACCTCTACCAAACGTTGGAAAATAAACAGAAATTCATCAGCCAGATCATGACAAGCAAAACGCCGTTACGTTCCTGTGAAGATATGGACGAAACGGCGCTTAATTTTGCAGAGATTAAGGCGCTTTGTGCCGGCAATCCGTTGATAAAAGAAAAAATGGAACTGGAAACCGACCTTGTGAAGCTGAAAGTCCTAAGAGCCAACTACCATAGTCAACGCTACCGCCTGGAGGATAAATTATTAAAATATTATCCGCAGGCGATACAGACTTCCAAAGCCTTGATTACAGGTTATGGAAAAGATATTGAATATTTAAGGACTGCTACTTGTAAAGATGCAGACGGATTTTCTCCTATGACATTATTTGCAAGGGAATACACCGATAAAGAACAGGCAGGAAAAGCCCTGCTGACCGCCTGTAAAAAGATGAATGGTACACAGGCTGTCAAAATAGGCACATACCGTGGATTTGAAATGCATTTATCCTTTGAGGGATTTGACCAGAAACATGTGATTACCCTAAAGCATGACCAACGTTATAAAGTGGAATTAGGTGATAACGTGTTTGGAAATATCACACGTCTTAATAATGCATTAGAGGGGATTGCGGACAGGCTTCACAAAAGACAGCAAGAATTAGAATCTCTGCATCAGCAGCAAGAAAATACCAAAGCGGAGCTGGATAAACCTTTTGACAAGGAAGCAGAGTTTCAGGCTAAAAATGCCCGATATATTGAATTAGACGCACTTTTAAATATTGAAACCGATAAGTTAGAACAGGCTGCCGAACCGGATTCCCCTAGTTCAAATGAAATACAGATAGAGCCGCCCCCAGCATCACAGACGAGCAAGAAAATCACCCCTGCTTCCGGCCGGGCATCTGTTTTGCAGCGTCTTGAAGCGGAAAAAGCTAATGTGTACGCCAGAGAACAGCAAAAGACAGCCGAACATAAACAACCGGCACTAGAAGCGGTTATGTGACACAGTACACACGAGTATCACCAGCATAAAAACAGGAAGGAGAGCCAATGCCAAAACTATCAAAGAAGCAAAAAGTATTCTGGAATCTCTTCATCGGTGACAATGGACGCCGGCAGTATAATAAAATCTGCCGGGCGTGTGTCCACCCATGCAAGCAGAGTTTCAGGGCGAAAATAGTATCCTGCCCAAGATACTATAGTAAAAAGCAAAATTGGGCAACGAAAAGGTATTAATATCTGCCATTTTATCCGTTGTATTTAATAATCTAACAAAAAGGTATGGTAGTTTTATCACTTATATGCCTTCATTCTTCCTTAAAAGCAAAGTGGAGTGCCTTTATAGTGCTGTATATTTATTTTTGGTGATAGTCTGCTAAACCGTTGATAGAGATATAAACCATTATGAAACTGCACTCACATACTATAAATTGTATAAGCAGTAGTGTGCCAAGCATAATATATAGTTGATAATATAGTATCAACGGTTTAACAGACTATCACCTTATTTTTTAATATACAGCACTATATTTTTATGGTTAAGTTTGGTATAATTCTTAAGAGAAGTATCAAATACAGAGCAACATAAAAAGCAGTCTGAGATAAACTTCGACTGCTCTGTATGTGATTCTTCTGAATTGTACTAATTCGCGGAAACTTAGCCAGAACATATGGGATTTGTATACTTCGGATCCCCTTTGAAAAAGTATACGTTGTTAATTGAAAGCGCACAACAATAGTGCATGGCTGCCCTGGCGGCGGTAATTGCCCACGACGAATAAGCCTTCCATAAGAAGACTTTTAAAACCTTATTCCGTTATTGCACTCAATTCCTCATCGGGTAAGTCCGTCCGGAAGGGCGCATCCCCTGTCCGCCACAACAAGGACAGATACGGATATCAGTCTGATAAAGGGTAAGCAGCAATCCTTCAATAGGAAGATCACGATATTTCGCCTTGTACAACTGACGAGCAGTTAACTTACTGATCAATTTCAGGTTACTTCGTTTAAAGCGGTTGTTCAGAAAACCGTAATAGCGGATCTTCTGAAACCCTTTAGGCAATACATGCATCAAAAAGCGGCGAACGAATTCCTGATGTGATATGGTGACCGCCAGCATCTGCTTTGTTTTGTAGTCCCGGGCAGAAAAAGTGACATCCGAATCGGTCAGATCTTGGATCCGGGTGTTGCTAATGGCAATGCGATGAGTGTATTTTCCCAGATAATCAAGGGCATTGCCAAAGCCATTGAACGTCTCTTTGATGTAAGGGCACCAGTCCTTTGAGTAAAGATTGCCGCAAAAGGCCTTCCAGTCACGGGGATTGTCCAAATGGCCAAGGGATTGCGGCAGATTTAACTTACCGGAATTCCAATAAAGATCAAGCGAATACAGAAACTTGCCACGAAATAACTTTTTCATTGCAGCCAGTGGGAGAAAGAATCTCGAACGACTGTGTTTCCATTGCCTTGCTTTGGTCAATCCACCACCGGTAATGATGCAATGGATATAATGTAAAGCTTTACATTATATCCATAATGACAAGTTGGATATTATGACAAGGGAAGCAGGATATTCCTGATAAATAAGGGTGTTTCAATCCACTTCCCTTTACATTATTTCAAAGTCCAAGAGAATTCAGCCATTCCAGTAGATTTTTATCGTCAACCCAGTCTTTTGTTTTTAGTACCGTGTCTGCTTCCGGTAAAGGTGTCTTCTGATCTGCAAGTTTTTCTATAGCTTTTCTTTTCATCTTGATACTTGTTTTTGAATAAATTTGTGTTACCTTCAAATCAGTATGCCCAAGAAAATCTCGGATATAAACCGGATTAATATCTGCCTCTGTCAGATGGACGGCTTTGCTGTGCCTTAAATGGGGAGCTCCCCATTTGAGGCATTATGGAGAGTGTTATCAAATGGTGAGTGATTGCCCGTAGCGTTGATATTTCTGATGGCTCTGGGGTATCATGGGCAGAACACTCCCCATTTGATCCTCACCGACTAAGGGTTGTTAAGAAATCCATTAAGTTTTTATCATCCGACCAATCCGGCAATTCGCTTGTCGGCAGAATATCCGAATATGCCGCCTCCAGCGCTTTTCGCCGTGTCTCAGTGTCAGCCTTTGCGTAGATTTGCGTGGTACTGCAATCGCAATGTCCCAGCAGGTCTCTGATATAGATCAGATTAACACCTGATTGGAGGAGATGGACGCTCTTGCTGTGTCGAAATACATGAGCCGTAACCGGGATTCGTACATCAAACCCGTCTTGCAGTTTAGCCATATCAACATATTTTCTTATGATGTAAGATATACCCCAGCGTGAAAGCGGTTGTTTTTTCTGGTTTACAAACACATACTCTTCACCGGTGCTGATTCCGGTATTATCAGAATTGCATTTTAAATACGACTGTAACAGGTTTTTCGTTTTTTCCGTGACAGGTACGTGCCGTGTTTTTTGCCCTTTCCCGTGCAATGTAATTACTGCTGGTTTTTCCAAGCGCAAGTCTTTTACCTTTAGGTCAATGATCTCCTGAACCCGGGCGGCACTATCATATAAAAGTGCCAACAGCACCAGATCCCTTAGCCCATTTCTGTTTGATGGGTCTGGCATGGATAGTAGAATCCTCATCTCATCCCCAGTAAGGAACGGCACTACCGTTTTAGCACACTTTTTATCCGGAATGTTTAATATTCTCTGGAACTCATACAGGTTCTCAGGCGATTGTTTCTGGACAAACCGCACAAACGAATGGATTGCCACTAACCGTTGATTTCTGGTTGTGATGCTGCAACTCCGTGCGGTCTCAAGCCAGTCCAAAAAATCAGTGACAGCATTGCGGGTTAGATCTGACATGGAGATGAGCTCCGGCGTGATTAACTTTACACTCTCAAAAAAAGTCAGCAGCAATTTAAACGTGAAGGAGTACGACTGTATGGTGTGATGGCTGGCATTTTTTTCACCTGGCAGATATTTGCTGAGGAATGTGGTCAGGTAATAGGGCAGATCAGCTCTCATCATATACACCCTCCCATTCTGGGATGACATAGCCGAACTCCGCTTCAACGCGCTTAACAATCTCTGGATAAAGATCAGAGGTAAGTGATAAATAATACTGAGTGGCGCGGAAATCCGAGTGTCCCATATATGCTGCCAGGTACGGCAGCATGACGGTCAGGTCATTGCCGGATAAAACCCAGTTTTTAAGGCATTTGACGGCAAATCCGTGGCGAAAACTATGGATTCGGGGACCTATTGCTGTGTGGGGGATGTCAGCCATCAACAGGTAGTCCCTGAAATGGGTGTAGGCAGTACTTTTGTCCATCTGCCCCATGGCACCGTTGTGACAGCCGGGGAAAAGAAACATTCTGCCATCGCTGAACCTATGAAACTCAGCAATAAAAGTAACAATGCGTTTTGTCAAGCTATCAGATATCGGAAGCAAGCGGTCCTTCATGTTTTTCGCGGCGCGAATGGTAGCAATTCCGGAATATGTATCCATATCATCAAGAACCAGGTTCAGAGCCTCGGATATCCTGACACCGGTACTATATAAAAACCGGAATAGAACTGGATCGACAGTAGTTCTGTACGAGAACCTTGCCTGTGGGTACGACTTTGGATAACAGTCAATGGCCGTGAAAAAACGCCGGACCTCATCATCACTTAAGATATATGGGATGAATTTGCAGCTCGGCAGCTCGGTTTTTACTTCAGCAATATAAGCATGGAAACCCCTGTCAGAGAGATAAACCGCGAAATCCCTCATTACCAGTTCCTTGTTCCGGTGTGAAACTGGGCGCTCGTTTTTATCATAGATAAAATCATTGACCAGCTCTTTTGTCAGTGCTGGCCCATCAAACCCATTGTTGAAATAAAAGGAGTCAAAGTGCCGTAGATAGCGTTCCTGGGTTTCAAACTTCATGCCGGTATGCTGTTTAAGGGAAATATAGGTTTGAATGACCTCAGCAAGATCGCTCTTCCACTCATAAGGCGTTTTCAATAGCAAACACCTCCTCCGGGTCAATCGCGCATTTACGCAGCCCCTCAACATCTATTTTCAGATAAAGTCCGGTTGTGTTGACGGACTGATGCCCTAAAGTTTCCGATATGACCGGTAGCGGTGCTTTAACGTCAAGCATATTTCCTGCTAAAGTGCTTCTCAAAGAGTGCATCCCATGGTGTTGGTTGCCGGGTAAATTTAAGCCGGCTTTTAATATATAACGATGCAGTTCCCTATTGAAGGCATTACGGTCACCAAAAGCGTTGAACGGTGCCTTATGCCGAACAAACAGGCATTCACTGTTTGTTGCAGGACGGCCGTTCTGCAAGTAGTCAATGATTGCCCACCCAACATCTTGAAGCAACGGGAGCTCGATTGGCTGGCCAGTTTTGACCATTGTCAAGCTTATCGTTTTCCGGCTCCAGTCGATGGATGACAGTTTAAGGCTCCTAATATCGCCAATGCGAAGGCCAAGGCGGATTGCAATCAAAAGAATTGCATAATCCCGCTTCCCTTTAGGATCTTCCCGGTCAATGGCGCCAAGCAGTTTTTGCAGGTCTTCTTTTGACCAGACATAGGGGACAGAGGCGTTGCGCGGAGTACGTACTTTAGGCAGCATAGACGCTATATCCTGATAGATATAGCCCCGGCCATGCAAAAAGGAAAAGAAATTCCTGAAAACATACAAAAAAGTACCAATATATTTAACTGCATAATCCTCAAGAGTCTTAAGATAGCACTCAACATGCTGGATTGTTATGTCTTCTGATGAGGTAACCCCCTGCATGCTTAAATACGTTATCAGTAATTGAGTCTTCTGGGTGTTTGATTCTATTGTCGCTCTTCTATGCCCGCGATAAATCAGTTCTTCGCAGAAAGCTTCGTATTCTGCCACAAAAGATGGCGGGCAGATAAACTTGGGTTTTGTATTTCGGACTTTGTTGCAGAAATGCCCATTCTCCAAGTAATACAGCAAAAGTGACAATGGCCGCATACGATAATCCACTCTGGAATTTGAAGTGACACACGCAAAACTACTAAATCGTTGGTCTGTTTTCAGGTGAATGTATTCCAGACACATACTTTCATCAACGAACAGAATCTTATTGTCTTTCAGATAATTCTCAAAAGAATTAAATGAGGTTTTGAGTGTTTTCGGTGATTTCCCCTCACCCTTTAGTCCTTCCATGATTGCTAAAATAGCACCATGAATGTCTTGGTTTTTCAACATAATCATCCTCCTTAAAAGTATTGCGATAATCAATTCTTACAAGGATGATTATACATCAAATGGGGAGTGTTCTGCCCATGATACCCCAGAGCCATCAGAAATATCAACGCTACGGGCAATCACTCTCCATTTGATAACACTCTCCATAATGCCGCAGGATATGCGGGGTGATTTTTTCCATGTCCGTATCCTCTGCATATTTTTGCAATATATAAGTGATGCCCTGTCTTGTCAGCTTCTCTTCCCGGTGATTAAAGAACAACGGCGTATCCGCCTTGCATGGTACATCCAACCCATAGCAGGCTATATAATCCTTAATTATGGCCGTTGTTTCCTTCATAAGCGGTACTGTTCTGGTTTTTCTCCCCTTGCCTGTAAGTGTTATCTGTGGAGGAATGGTAAAACGGACATCTCTTATTCTGACATCAGCTAATTCCTGAACCCTACAGCCACTATCATAAAGCAGACACAGCAGTGCTCTGTCCCGTTTCCCTTTCGTCGTTGTACCATTTGGTGCCGCAAGCAACTTCTCTGTCTGAATCGTATCCAGATATTTTACTTCCACCTGTACTGTTTTCTTTACCGGTATGGATAGTATCTGCTGTGACTGAAAAATAATTTCCGGCCGCTGGCTGCATAGATACCTGAAAAGAGAATGGATTGCTGCAAGCCTAACATTTCGCGTAGCAATACTGCTCAATCTTTCGGATTCCAGCCATTCAAGGAATTCTTTTACGCGTTCTGCGTTTATATCGGTGATCTCCAGTGCCTCCGGCCTTATTCTATAGACATTAGACATAAAAGTGATCAGCAATACAATGGCGTCCCGATAAGAGAGGATCGTATTAGGGCTCATGTTTCTGGCAGAACCAAGGTATTCCGTAATGAATTTATTGACCAATACGGCAAAATCAGTCGTCTTCATAAGGCATTTTCACCTCCTTTGCTGGTTCAAACCCGGGAAAGATATCACCGTACATGCTTTCTATTCTTTCCATCAGATTCGGAAATGCCTCTGCCGTCAGCTGCAGATACCTACCGGTGGCTGAAAGAGAGCGATGCCCCATATATGCACTCAATAACTGGAGCGCTGTACCATGAGGGATGTCCTCTCGGATCATTTTTGCCAGGCTGTGCACACAGAACGTATGGCGCAGGCAGTGAAGATGCGGACCGCCGCCCTTATAGCCATGATAGGGGAGCCCCATCTTGCTGATAAGCGTATTGAAATAGATCTGGACATTGTTCCGTGAATAATGCCCATCCCCACGGTTGCTTAAAAAGAAAAGGTCATTTCCATGATATACGGGATGGATCTTAGAGCAATACCAGGAACAATACTTTGCCAGCGAACTGCTGATTGGGAGGTGCCTGTCTTTATGATTCTTTGGATCGACCACGCGGATGAGCTTTTCAGCAAGATTCACATCACTCATTGTAAGATGCAGAGCTTCCGAAATCCGCATCCCGGTTCCGTACAATACTCTAAATACTACAGGGTAAAAAATGTGTGATTGTCTGCAGTTAGGATGTATCTGGTCAGACAGGTTGAATAATCCGTTTAGCTCTTCGTGCGAAAAAATATATGGCTTGAAATTCACTGTAGCTGTTCGGAGTACATCGTATCCGGGCAGGAATGCCTGTATATCATGGTTGATTAGGTAACTGCCAAAGTTTTGAAGGAAACTTATGCGCCGTTTCTGGGTTGTTGCCTGCCAGTTTGGTTGATATTTGATGAAAGCGTTGACCAGTTCGGATGAAAGACCGTCGCTGCAGTCATACTCCAGACTTATCGCATCGAATTTATGGGCAAGACGTTCTTCTTCGATATACCGACATCCCAGAAGCCTTTTTTCATCGATGAATGCCTGAAGTTGGATCGCAAGTGGTCCGAGGTAATTAGGATCTTTTTCTGACATAATCCATCACCTCCACTTCCAGTGCGCATTTTTTCAAGCTGTCCAAGTCGAGCTGGACGTAGTATTTCCCGGCGATATCCGGGTCGCTGTGCCCAAGGATCTCCGAAATTATGTTTATTTCTATTTTGTTTTGAAGGAGATTTGTTGCCAGAGATCTTCTGAATGTATGCCATCCCACATTCGTTTTCTTTTCTGACGGAAGTCCTGCCCTGACCATGACTGATGAAAATATATGGTTCAGGGTACTGTTCACCGGAAATGCATCGTAAGGCGGCCTGTGGCGTACAAAAACATTTGGGCTTTCTGTGACCGGGCGTCCATTTTTAAGATAATCAATGACAGCCCACCCGACATCTTCTGGCAATGGCAGCAAAAGGGCCTTCTGCGTTTTATGCTGGATGATTGAAATCTGTTTCTTGTTCCAGTCAATATTCGGCAGTTTCAGGTTTCTGATATCACTGATGCGCAATCCAAGCCGGGAAGCAAGCAGAATCATTGCATAGCTTCGTTTTCCCGCAGGGCTGATCCTTTCAGCAGAGTTCTCTATCTTGTCTATCTCATTCTGCCCCCATACGATAGGAAATGTCATCCTTCCCTGTATGGACGCTTTAGGAAGACGTTCTGCCAGCGGAATGTTTATATATCCTTGAAGATAGAGACATCTGTAATACCGTCGTAATGTACAAAGCTTTGTTTCAATACCTTTAGGACTCAGGCCATAGAAACTTTTGATAAATTCATCATTGTCCTGGACATTTATTTGATCCGGAGTGTGAATATCTTGAGCATCCAGAAACAGTAGAAGATCATGGATTATCATTCGCGAACGCGTGACATAACCATAAGATAATCCTTCTTTAAGGATGGTCTCGAAAAAACCTTCCGTACATTGGCGGAATGGCTGTGGCCACAGGATTTCGCCTAAAAAATCATTCCGTCTATGAATGATCCCAAAGTTGTGATATTCAGCAAGCATCCGCATACATCTGAAATAAATTTCCTCCTTTCGGGAGTGTTCGTCCGTAGAAACGAGTCCTCCTCTTTCCATGAATCTGGCAATAAGAAAATCGGCACCAAGCGACTGACAGTAACTGCTGTCACCTGCAAATACAGTGAATTCTGCAAGTACCTTCCTGTAACGCTCCAAAGTCGTTTCACTGATACAGGCTTCAATGAGCTTTTGTTGGAGATTTGAACACAAGGCCGCAACACTGGTATTGTTCTGCATACATTTTTCCTCCTTTCGCATGCAACTAAAATATAAGGAACAATACTGTTGTTCTTCAAGTTAATTGATGTTCATTTCTTCAAATTAATTGATGGCAGTTTTTCATCTATTCTTCAAATGAGTCAGTGCAATTGATGGGACATATCCACAATAAATAATGTCAGCTTAT
>Ga0153983_1000204_pt1 | contig 15172 bp, 11 predicted proteins | sample TSGA067MetaG_FD_104693 | JGI IMG/M metagenome (GOLD analysis project Ga0153983, IMG submission 104693) | Attine ant fungus gardens microbial communities from Georgia, USA - TSGA067 MetaG | ecosystem: Host-associated > Fungi > Mycelium > Unclassified | place: USA: Georgia, Alexander Wildlife... | reverse complement strand
GCAGGGTTCGATATTGAACATATCGGTGAAGTGCTGTATGCTAAGATTAAAAGTGAATTTGATGCGGTTGTGGATAAATGTCAGATAAAGCTTTATACAAATCCGGAAGATTGTACAAAGATGCGCCATGAGCTGGCAATCCCGGCATTTGACAAACGTGATGCCAGACTTGCTACGTTAACAGATGAATCAGTAGAAGTATATTACAGCTGTATCCTTTGCCAGTCCTTCTCACCATCCCATGTATGTGTGGTAACACCGGAAAGACTGGGATTATGCGGTGCGGTTTCATGGCTGGATGCAAAAGCAACCAACGAATTGGATCCGGCAGGGCCATGTCAGGTCATCACGAAGGAAAGAGTGATTGACGAAAATATCGGAGAATATGAAGATGTGGATGAAGCAGTGAATAAGTTCTCTCAGGGAGCTGTTCCGGAAGTATCCTTATATTCGATTATGGAAAAACCGATGACCTCCTGTGGATGTTTTGAATGTATTTGTGGTATTGAACCATTCTCTAACGGTGTAATCATCGCAAATCGTGAATACGCAGGTATGACTCCTCTTGGTATGACTTTTGCAGAACTTGCATCCATGACCGGTGGCGGTGTACAAACTCCGGGATTCATGGGGCATGGGAAGCACTTTATCGCATCTAAGAAATTCATGAAAGCAGAAGGCGGAGTTGAAAGAATTGTATGGATGCCTAAGGAATTAAAAGAGGTAGTAGCAGACAAATTAAATGCAACAGCAAAGGAGTTGTATGGAATCGAAAACTTTACTGACATGATTGGTGATGAAACGATTGCTGATGATCCGGAAGCATTAGTTGCATTCCTGACAGAAAAAGGGCATCCCGCTTTAGGATTAGAACCGATGATGTAAACAATTGCAAACTGTAAATACGGAATATTTTTATTAGCATTGTCTATACTATGGACAATGCTAATATCCGTAAAACTTTGATTGGAGATGATAACATTGTTGATTAACAGAATTTTTAACGGCAATGATGCGGTTTACGAATTAACCGCAGGAGCAATCCGCGATGCAAATACTGAGCATGGAAAAGAGAAGGCGGTAGGATTTCCCAATACAGCTTATTGCCTGCCATGCTACTACGCGGTAACAGGGGTGAAAATAAAAACGCTGGGAGACCTGCAGGAAGCAATTGAAGTAGTAAAGACATTGATGACAAGAGAGCATGCCCTGGAGGATGCCTTAATGTCTGGAGTGGCTACCGCATTGTGTGTAGAATTTCTGGAGGCTTTAAAATATCTGGATCATACAAACCCATATCAGGAGCCCTGCTACGGACATTTGCCGGATGCAGTAATTCGTGAATTAGGAGTTCCGCTGGTAACCGGTGATATGCCAGGTGTAGCTGTTATACTGGGAAGTGCTCCCACTGCGCAGGAAGGTGTGGAGTTAATTAAAAGCTATCAGACACAGGGTCTGCTGGTCACTTTAACAGGTGGGATTATTGACCAATGTGAGGAGATCGGATTTAAGACCGGAGCAAATGTTCGTGTCATTCCTCTTGGTAAAGAAGTGACATCTGTGATACACGCAGTGTCAGTAGCTATTCGCGCAGCACTGATATTCGGAAATGTGACGCCCGGGGATGCAGGGGCACTGCTTACCTATACAAAAGAAAGGGTACCCGCCTTTGTGAATGCATTTGCACCCATCGATGATATTGTTCTGGCGGCTGGAGCGGGGGCTATTAAGCTTGGATTCCCAGTCATATCAAATGAAACAGAGGGCATTGCAGAAATCCCGGGAGCCTTGATACCTGCAGCAGTTGAGGACTTTAATAAAGTATCACTGGATGCCCGTAATATTAAAATTAAAGTTACTAAAATTGATATCCCAGTTGCCTTTGCATCCGCTTTTGAAGGGGAAATTATCCGAAAAAGTGACATGCAGGTAGAATTTGATGGCTCAAGAACAGATTGTTTTGAACTGGTACAGTCCAAAGATGTTTCTGAAATAGAAGATCATAAAATCGAGCTGATTGGACCGGATTTTGATGCTTTCCCAGAAGGAAGCAAACAAAATATCGGATATATCGTTGAAGTCGGCGGTAAAAACATGCAGGTCGATTTTGAATCAGTATTTGAAAGAAAGTTCCATAGTTATCTGAATTGTATCGAAGGTGTAATGCATACCGGTCAAAGGGATATGATCCGCGTGCGGATTAGCAAAGCTGCTTACGCTGCCGGATTTCGGGCCAAACATCTTGGAGAAGTGCTTTATGCAAGAGTCAAAAGTGAATTCGAGGCAGTGGTGGATAAATGTCAGGTAAAAGTCTATACAAAACCGGAAGATTGCAGCAGGCTTCGTCGTGAACTGGCAATACCGGTTTTTGATAAGAGGGATGACCGGCTGACGAATCTAACGGATGAATCGGTCGATGTTTACTACAGCTGCATTTTATGCCAGGCATTTTCCCCTTCTCATGTATGTGTAATCACACCGGAAAGACTGGGTTTGTGCGGCGCGGTCTTATGGCTGGATGCAAAAGCGACCAATGAACTGGATCCGGCCGGACCCTGTCAGGTCATTACGAAAGAAAAATGTATTGATGAACGGATTGGCGAATTTGAAGATGTTGATGAAGCGATCCAAAAGTTTTCACATGGGGCATTAACAGAAGTATCCTTATATTCGATTATGGAAAAACCAATGACCTCCTGTGGATGTTTTGAATGTATCTGTGGAATTGAACCATTTTCCAATGGTGTTGTTATTACCAACCGGGAATATGCAGGGATGACCCCACTTGGAATGACATTTCCGGAGCTGGCATCCATGACCGGCGGTGGAGTGCAAACGCCGGGCTTTATGGGGCATGGAAAACAATTTATTGCTTCTAAAAAATTCATGAGTGCGGAAGGCGGAATCGAAAGAATCGTTTGGATGCCAAAAGAGCTCAAAGAAACAGTGGCCGAACGTCTAAATGCAACCGCAAAGGAACTGTATGGTATTGATAACTTTACTGACAGGATCGGTGATGAAACGATTGCACAAGATCCGGAAGCCCTTGTTGCATTTTTAACAATACAAGAGCATCCAGCCTTGTCAATGGAACCAATGATGTAGTATAATTAAGCTAATTTGAGTGTGCGTGTTTTTTCAGGCGCACACTCCAATATTTATAAAAGGAGGCTAATAAGAATATGCCGTTTAATCAAAAAAAACAAAAGTTCAATGCAGCCATTAATACAGTAGAAATTGGATGCAAAGAAAAAGCCATCAAGCTTGGAGGAGAAAGTGTATTTCCACTTTACATATTTGATGGTCCGATTGAAAATGCACCGAAAATCGGTGTAGAAATTACCGATATGGAACTGGATAATGAAGTTGCAGGAATCAAAGAATATTATGGTGAAACAGCTTCTATGGCAGAGATTGCTAAAAAAGCGGAAGCTATGGAAGGTGCCGATTTTGTTTGTCTGCGCCTGGAAGGCGGAGATCCCAATGGAGCCGACAAATCAGTGGAAGAATTAGCAGCTGTTGTAAAAGAGGTGGGTGAAGCCATAACTTGTCCTTTGGTAATAGCAGGGTGCAAGAATGTGGACAAGGACTCCGAGTTATTAACAAAAGCTGCCGAAATATTGCAGGGCAAGAATGCATTGATCCTTTCTGCCAGAGAAGAAAATTATAAGGCAATCGGAGCATCTGCCGGATTGGCATATAACCAAAAAGTAGGAGCTGAATCTGCTGTTGATATTAATCTGGCAAAGCAGCTGAATGTAGTCATTACCCAATTAGGAGTAAAGGCAGAAGACATTGTTATGAACGTTGGTACGGCAACTGCCGGTTACGGATATGAATACGTAGTGTCAACCATGGATAGAATCAAAGCCGCAGCATTGTCCCAAAATGATACCATGCTGCAGATGCCTATTATTACACCGGTTTCGGAAGAAACATGGAATGTAAAAGAGTCAATGGCTTCGGAAGCGGATATGCCGGAATGGGGCTCACGGGAAGAAAGAGGGATTGCCATGGAAATCATGACGGCTGCATCTGATTTGGCTGCTGGTTCCAATGCAGTAATTTTGAAGCATCCTCAATCTATTGCAACCATCTCTAAAATGATTAAAGAATTAGTGTAATTGTAAAATTAGGAGGATAAAAAATTATGGCTTTAACAGGTATTCAAATATTTAAAATGACACCAAAGACCAACTGCAAAGACTGCGGCTCACCAACCTGTATGGCATTTTCCATGAAGGTGGCACAAGGTGCAGTAGATATTTCCGCTTGTCCGCATATGTCAGAAGAGGCATTGTCGACTCTTTCAGAGGCTACGGCACCGCCAATGAAGACGATTAAAATCGGGACAGGTGAAAATGAATTTACCTTAGGCGGAGAAACAGTTCTTTACCGTCATGAAAAAACCTTTGTCAGTAAAACAAGATATGCAGTATCATTGTGCAGCAGCTTAGACGATGCAGCAATTGATGCAAAACTGGAAGATATTGCAAAAGTGGATTATGAACGTATCAGCGAAAGAATGCAGGCAGATTTACTGTATCTGAATTACTGTGCGGATACTGCTAAAGATAAATATGTGGCATTGGTAGAAAAAGCTGCCGCTACAAGAAGGACGTTAGTCCTTAACTGCAAAGATGTAGAGACAGCAAAAGCAGCGCTGGCTGTCTGCAAAGATAAAAAACCGGTATTAAACGGTGCCGATGCTGCGAACTATGCCGAGATGAGTGCCGTTGCCACAGAAGCAGGAGTCGTTCTTGGAGTTACAGGATCTGATTTAAATGAGTTATATGATACGGTAGCAGCGCTTGAAAAAGCAGGAAACAAAAATCTGATACTGGATGTCGGTGTGTCTTCCATTAAAGATGCATTTGGTGCGGCAGTTCAGATAAGAAGAGCAGCAATTAAAGATCAGGACAGAACATTTGGGTATCCTTCCCTGGTAAATGCTGCAAAACTGGCAGGTGGAGATAAATATCTGCAGCAGGCATTGGCAGCTTTGTTCACTATGAAATATGGTTCTATCGTTGTTATTGATCAATTAAGCTATGCAGAAGCATTGCCTCTGTTCGGTCTTAGACAGAATGTATTTACAGATCCGCAAAAACCAATGACAGTAGAAACCGGTATTTATCCTATCAATGGAGCAGATGAAAATGCTGTTTGCCTGACTACGGTTGATTTTGCCCTTACATATTTTATGGTTTCCGGTGAACTGGAAAGATCCGGTGTCCCCTGCAATTTGCTAATCAGTGATGCTGGTGGATTATCTGTATTGACCGCCTGGGCTGCAGGAAAATTATCTTCTGCCACAATAGCTAAATTTATTGAAGAAGTAAAAGATAAAGTAAAATCCAGAAAACTTGTAATTCCAGGTAAAGTAGCTGTATTAAAGGGTGATCTTGAGGCCAAATTGCCGGATTGGGAAATTATTGTAGCGCCGCCCGAAGCAGTTCAGCTGGTAAAATTTTTAAAGGATATGTAGTCACCTGTAAATCAAATTTCATAGAGTAAAAGGAGAATGAGTATGGCAAAATTTATTACCATTGGAGAAAGAATACATTGTATTTCTCCCGCAATCCGTGAGGCTATGGCAACAAGAAATCCGGAAGCTATTTTAAAACGTGCTAAAGAACAATTGGATGCAGGAGCTACATATTTAGATGTAAATATCGGACCCGCTGAAAGTGACGGGGAAGATTTGATGAAATGGGCAGTACAGATAATTCAGGAAAATTTTGACAATGTACCGCTGGCATTGGATACAGCCAACAAAAAGGCTATTGAAGCTGGTATTTCTGTATATAATCGTTCGAAGGGCAAACCAATTGTGAATTCTGCAGATGCCGGTGACCGGATGAGTTACATTGATCTGGCGGCAGCAAATGATGCAATTGTTATTTCTTTGTGCTCCAACGGACCGATCGCAGCGGATAATGATGAACGTATGGTACACTGCCAGACGATGCTTGAGCATGGTATGATGCTTGGCATGGAGCCGACAGATCTTTGGTTCGATCCGCTCTTTGTGGTTGTAAAAGGCATGCAGGACAAGCAAATGGAAGTTTTAGAAGCAATTAAGATGTTCAGTGATATGGGATTGAACTCTACAGGTGGGTTATCAAATAATTCTAATAGTATGCCTAAGAATATAAGACCGATTATGGACTCTGCATTAATAGCCATGTGTATGATGCAGGGGTTGACATCTGCGATTGTAAATCCATGTGACCAGAGGTTAATGGAAACGGTTAAATCCTGTGATGTATTCAAAAACAATACACTATATGCAGATTCTTATCTGGAGCTATAAATAAGGATAAAGTAAGCTGGAGCGGGCTTTTTACAGTTCCGCTCCAATCATCAGAAAGAAGGACCGAACTTTATGTATAAAGTAACTTTCAAATTCGACAATGGTAACGATGTCGTAAATTTTGCAACGGCAGGAGAAAGTCTTCTGGATGTGGCAAAAACAGCGAATGTGGCAATTGATGCTCCTTGTTCAGGAAATGGCTCTTGTGGGAAGTGCAAAATCCAATTACTAAATGGAGAACTGACATCCGGAAAAACCCGTCATATAACGGATGAAGAATATGAACAGGGATGGAGACTGGCTTGCATCAGTACCATTGCCGGGGATGTGGAAATCGCAGTTCCGGATATCGCATCAGCTTACCGCAGTCGAATGAAAGTTGCGGATTTAAGCTCAAAAGGTGAAATTGCTATTTTTAAAAAGGCAAAATCAGATATAGAGGAAGCAGGTATCCAACTGCAGAATAGTTTGGGAACCATTTCCATTACAATGGATATTCCCTCATTGGATGATACTATGCCTGATAATGAACGGCTGACGAGAGCGATTACAAAGCTTACAGGTATCCGTAAAGTGCGCATACCCTATTCTGTCTTACGAAAAATGTCTGCTATTTTCCGGGAAAACGATTTTTCGGTACAATGCGTGATTCGAAAAACATCCAATGACATATTTGTATATGATTTGTATCCGACCGATACGGAGGTTGTCATTGGCGGTCTGGTCATAGATATTGGGACGACTACGGTGTCAGCCTTAATCATTAATATGAAATCCGGCGAAATTATTGGAAAAGCTTCTGCCGGAAACGGACAGATCCGTTATGGTGCGGATGTTATCAACCGTATTATAGAATCTATGAAGCCGGGAGGCAGCGACAGTCTGCAAAATGCAGTGATTGAGGAAACAATTAACCCGCTTGTGAAACGGATGTGTCAGGCATCCCATTTAGAACCCAGCCATATTTACCGCATGTGCGTAGCATCAAATACAACCATGAACCATTTGCTGACCGGCATGAATGGGGATCCGATACGGATGGAACCTTATATTCCCACATTCTTTAAAACAAACTCTTTATATGCATCGGATATTGGAATTGCCATTAACCCGGATGCACATATTATTATCGCTCCGAATATTGGAAGCTATGTGGGCGGAGATATTACAGCCGGCACATTAGTCAGTATGATTTGGAACAAGCCGGAATTTTCTTTGTTTATTGATTTGGGAACAAATGGAGAACTCGTATTTGGCAATTCAGATTTCCTTATGAGTTGTGCCTGCTCAGCAGGCCCTGCGTTTGAAGGCGGAGATATCAGCTGCGGTATGCGTGCTACTGACGGAGCAATCGAAGCATGCCTCATTGATAAAGAAACTATGGAACCAACTTTTCAGGTAATCGGGGAAGAAGACGAAAAGCCAATTGGATTGTGCGGTTCGGGGATCATTGATGTCATCAGTGAATTGTATGCCACCGGGATTATTAATCCCAAAGGTAAATTTGTCCGTGAAGGAAAGAGAATCCGTCATGACAAATATGGGATGGGCAGCTATGTATTAGCTTTTTGTGAGGATACCGGATCGGTAAAGGATATTGAAATTAATGAAGTTGACATTGATAATTTTATCCGCGCTAAAGGAGCAATTTTTTCAGCTATCCACACAATGATCCATTCCCTTGATCTTGATACGTCTGTGATAGAGGATGTGTATGTTGCCGGCGGCATAGGCAGTGGAATTAACATGAGAAATGCAGTAAGAATAGGCATGTTTCCGGATATCCCGCTTGAAAAATTTTACTATATCGGCAATTCTTCACTTTCCGGAGCATATGCTATGCTTTTGTCTACGGAGGCTGAAAAGAAATGCTATGAAATAGCCCAAAATATGACGTACATGGAATTAAGTGCGATTCCCGGCTATATGGATGAATTTGTAGCGGCATGCTTTATTCCCCATACGGATGCGGCACTATTTCCGTCTGTGTAACTTAACGATTGCAGCAATGGATTTTGAGGTAAACTATGAAATTAGATTATGCAAAAGACAGTAAAGAAAAGCGTCCCTATGAGCATTATCTGGCTTTGTACCAAGGAATGGATCCGATCGAAATCAGTCGGAGAATAGAGATCCCTTATAATGAGAAAAAGAGAGTAATTCACCTGCGTCTTATGGGAAGTACTTATGAAATTTCTCATCCGGATTACATGATTCGTCATCTGGAAGATGGGACAGGCAGTTATCCGCTGGAGAATGCTATGAATGCGAAGATTTTAGTGCTTCGTTATCTTGTGGAAGGGAATTTTGTGCCGGCCTCAGGAAAATTTGTTACGTATCGTGAAGTACCCTGGGGAGAAGTTTATTTCAGAAATTTCCAGGGACGCTGTTTGTCGCGGCTTGCATTTGGATTTGGAAATAAGATACCGGTATTTCAGAAGGTTATGAATAAGCTGGGAGCAAAAGAGCTGACAGCCGGAGACAGTTCTTATGAATTTGAATTTGTAAATAATTTGTATCTGCGATTTATTTTGTGGGAAGGGGACGATGAATTTCCTCCGTCTTCACAAATTTTATTCTCTGACAACTTTTCGTTGGCCTTTACGGCAGAGGATATGGCGGTTGTGGGAGATGTATCTATAGGCATGCTAAAAGCTTTAGAAAAGCCAGTATAAAACTTAATGATCTAATATAGTAGAGTAAGTATTACGCGTAAAGTGTCATGGGATGGGAAGTTGCCCATGAACGAAGGTGACCAGGAAAATTTACCACGATGTAATATTGCATCCGCTACTACATGAAAGAGAAGATACATTCCTCTTTGGTGTAGAATCTACTATACCATGCGAAAGAAAATCTCAAAGGAGGAATTGTATCATGAAAAAAATGAATAGTAAAACAATTGCGTATGCAGGAGTGTTAATTGCCATGAACATCGTATTGGCAAGGGTACTTGCAATTAACATTGGCAACACTCTTCGTATTTCGATAAGTGCTTCACCGATCTATCTTGCCGGTCTCTGGTTCGGTCCGGTTGTCGGAGGGATCTGTGGTGGAGTAGCTGATTTATTAGGATGTATTCTGCAAGGGTATGCACCTAATCCATTTCTGATTGTATCTGCAATATTAACAGGGATGCTTCCCGGTATTCTAAAACGTGTTTTTCTGAAAAAAACAACTCTTTGGGGAGTTGTTGTCATAGTAACTATCCATGGTATAATTGGTTCTCTTGGATTTACAACGGTGGGTTTACATATATTTTACGGTACGCCCTGGTCTGTATTATATGCAAGCAGATTCATACAGACACTATTACTGACAGCAGCAAATTCTCTAACCGTATTTTTTCTGTACAAAAGTCCGCTTACAAATGTTATAATAAAAAATGCAGATCATGTTATTCATAAGCCTCAGGATGTGGATAACAGTTAAATTTTAATCTGAGCATATAGGAGGAGAAAGATGGGTTTTTCAACAGTAGGATGTCATGAGTTTGTAGACGTATTAGGTTCAAAAGCTCCGGTTCCGGGAGGCGGAGGAGCTTCCGCTTTGGTAGGTGCCGTAGGAACTGCACTTGGGAACATGGTAGGCAGTTTAACAGTGGGTAAAAAAAAGTATGCAGATGTCGAAGAAGAAATGTATGCGCTTAAAGCAATATGCGATCAACTGCAGAAAGATTTTTTAACATTGATTGAACGGGATGCGGAAGTGTTTGAGCCATTATCAAAGGCCTATGGAATGCCAAGAGAAACGGAGGAGGAAAAGGCAGAAAAAGCACGTGTAATGGAAATTGTATTAAAGGAGGCTTGTTCCGTACCAATGGAAATCATGGAAAAATGTTGTGAGGCTATTGATGTGATCGAAAAATTTGCAGCAAAAGGTTCTGCACTTGCTATCAGTGATGCAGGAGTGGGTGCCGCATTTTGTAAGGCAGCACTGGAAGGTGCAAGTCTGAATGTTTATATCAACACCAAATCCATGAAAAATAGAGATTATGCAAAAGAGTTGAATAAAAAGGCAGATGAAATGCTGAAAAGCTATACGAAAAAGGCGGAAGCAATTTTTGAGGATGTTCTCAAAAGATTGCAGTAGCGAAAAGGAGATATCATATGACAAAACAATTACTTGGTAAAGAGGTAAATGCAGACTTAAATGAGAAAATCAAAGCAGAAGCTGCAGCGCTATTGGCAAAAGGAATAAAACCAACGCTTGGCATTATTCGGATAGGTGAAAGAGCAGATGATCTCTCTTATGAGCGAGGAGCAACGAAACGTTGTGAAACATTAGGAGTCGCATATGAAAAATTCCTGCTTCCCGTGGATGTATCTCAGGAAAAACTGATGGAAACGATCGATCAGGTGAATAAAAATGATAAAATTCATGGGATACTGCTATTTCGTCCATTGCCAAAACATCTGGATGAGGAAGCTGTTATTAAAGCACTGGACTTTAGAAAAGATGTGGATGGGATTACCGAGGGCTCCATGGTCGGAGTATTTACAGGAACCGAACAGGGATTCCCGCCCTGTACACCTCAGGCCTGTATGGAAATACTGGATCACTATGGAATTGATTGCAAAGGAAAGAAAGCAGTCATCATAGGAAGAAGCTTAGTGGTTGGGAAACCGGTTGCCATGATGCTCCTGCAGAGACATGCAACAGTTACTATCTGTCATACAAGAACCGTGGATATGCCTTCAATTGTAAAAGATGCAGAGATCGTCATAGCAGCGGCCGGCCGTGCAGGCGTGATTGATGACCGCTATTTATCTCCAGGGCAGATTGTGATTGACGTGGGGATTAACGTGAATGAAGAAGGTAAGCTTTGCGGGGACGTAGATTATGCAAAAGCAGAGCCGATTGTAGGAGCAATTACACCGGTTCCGGGCGGGGTAGGAACTGTTACTACTTCCGTATTGGTAGGTCATGTGGTGGAAGCCGCAAAAAGATCCTAACGGAATTCCGTCATGTTTTTACGATGCCAAAGGGGAAGCATTGTCCTTTGGCATTTGTAATTTTTGCGGGCTTCTATTCCTATTGTTTTAAAGAACTCTTTCCAAAGCCCTGCATAAGAATCCTCTGTATCTGTCTGGGTATTCAGATAAAGGGTTTCTTTTTCTGTAAGCGGTGTCAGATAATAGTTTTCGTCAGACGGATGTACAATTGCCATGCTGCGTGCATCGTCAACGATCATCCAGTTTTCGGAAGGCATCCGGTCAGAAAAATAGGGAGCGACCAAAGTAAGAACGTTGCTTTTTGGTTCTATATGACTTACAAGTATATTTTCTTTTGTGTTAGAGAAGCGCATGAATTCTATGGATAGATGGGCTTCATTTGCTACCCTGCGATTGATTTCAAAGACAGTAATTACCGCAGTTTCCTTTAGCATATGCGTAACAGACGAACCATAGGCAAATCCCAGGATTAAAAAACGGTAGATAGCATCCAGCTTGTTTGGATGAGAGGACATCGCACAGCGGTAAACCATCTGATAGGCTTCCCAGGAAATTTTTTTTTGGATAGAACGGATTACCTTTGCAGTTTTTTCAGGATCTTTTTCTATGTGTCTGTATTCGCAAAACAATTCCAGGTTTCCTATCGGTTCTGCTTTTAAACGTATCTGATTATGCCCCAGGCGTGCTGACCAGGCATCGTAAATGCAGGTCATCATATCTTCATATCCATCATTACAGGTAAAAATAGTCATAACTGCCCCCCGATACTTTTTCTGGTATCCTCTACTGTTGGTGGAATCGTTAGGCTCATATCATCAAAAAGAGACAATTGCTTATAAGTTTGAGGATTGTCAATAGCCCAATTGGTTTTTGAATCTTCTCCGATTAACTGTCGGGTAAGAAAATCCTCTTCCATTCGAATATGATACATCATCTTCCCCTGGCAGGTAATAAAATACTTTGCCCGTTTTAGCACGACTCCCATTTTCTTAATATGTTCAAAATCCAGAATACTTCTTTTGCGGGCTTGTAAAATCCGCATCGCTGACTTCATACCGATTCCCGGGACTTTTAACAGAGCAGCATAATCCGCTTTGTTAACCTCCACAGGGAACAACTCCAAATGACGCAGTGCCCAGTCGCACTTTGGGTCCAGGAATACATTAAAGTCGGGTTTTTCCGGGCTTAATAAATCTTCCGCGTGGAAACCGTAATAGCGCAGCAGCCAGTCTGCCTGATAGAGACGATGCTCTCGAAGCAGAGGAGGAGCAGTATCCAGGGAAGGCAGTTTTGCGTCTTCATTTAACGGCACATAGGCAGAAAAGAATACCCGTTTCAAATCATATCGCTGATAAAGGGTCTGGGTAGTTTTTAAAAGCTGAAAGTCATTTTCTGCAGTAGCACCGATAATCATCTGCGTACTTTGACCGGCAGGAACAAAGGGAGAAACGGTACCGGATGAAGGCAGGTGCAGGTGCTGCACTTCTAAAAGAGAACGCTCTTCAATACGCTCATAAGGAGTATGGTCAAAGATAGTGTCAGTCAAATAGCGGTTACCGGAATGTCTTTCCATCTTAGACTTTTTCCCGACAGCCAGACGGTAATCCATAATGCCCGATTGGATTTGTTCAATCGGTTTTAATATGCTGCTATGCGTCTTGTTAGGTGCAAGCTCTTTGAGTCCTTCCGTTGTGGGAAGCTCCAGGTTTACACTCATACGGTCTGCCAGATAGCCCGTTTTTTCAATTAGTTCATTTGATGCACCGGGAATGGCTTTTACATGGATGTATCCGTTAAAATGATATTCTGTGCGGAGCATCTGAATGGAAAGATACATTAATTCCATTGTATGGGTGGGGTTTTTACAGACTCCCGAACTTAAAAATAAACCTTCAATATAATTGCGCCGATAAAATTCAATAGTCAGACGGCAGACTTCCTCAGGGGTAAAGGTAGCTCGCAGCCGGTCATTGGAGGAACGATTGAGGCAATATTTACAATCATAGACGCACTCATTACTTTGTAGTATTTTCAACAGAGAAATACAGCGGCCATCCGAAGCAAAACTATGACAAATGCCTGCTGCACTGGCATTCCCAAGACTTCCTTTTTTCCCTTTGCGGTCTACTCCGCTGGAAGTGCAGGCCACATCGTACTTTGCTGCATCTGCTAAGATATTCAGTTTATCCTGAAGTGACAATCCGCTGCCAGAGTTCATAGTGCTCCCTCCTAAATCGAATATATGTTCTGTATTTAATATATCATAAAAATTCCGAGAAATCAATAGAAAAAAGAACGTTTGTTTGCAAAACCATTTGTTGATATTTTCTAATGCATATGCTAGTATAAAGAAGTGAATAAGAATTTTGACGAAGAAGGGAGGAGATTATGAGTCGACTGAGTATTAATACACAAAATAAGGGTAGGACTACGGTAGAGGGACTGTATAAAGATCTGGAGCGGCGTATTGTAGCCAGTCCGCCGGGACTTTGCCCAGTGGATCTGTCGGTATCATTTCTTAAAGTCTGTCATGCACAGACCTGCGGAAAATGTGTACCCTGCAGAATTGGATTAGGGCAGCTGCAGAGTTTGATGGAAAAGGTACTGGATGGCAGTGCTACCATGAAAACGATTGATTTGATCGAAACTACAGCCAGAAGTATCTACTATTCTGCAGATTGTGCAATTGGATATGAAGCAGCGAATATGGTGTTAAAGGGGATTCAGGGATTTCGGGATGATTATGAAGAACATATTCTAAGAGGACGATGTACCTGTGAACTGGATCAGCCGCTGCCATGTGTGGGGTTGTGTCCGGCACATGTGGATATTCCAGGCTATATTGCATTGATCGCAGAAGGAAGATATGCCGATGCGGTAACCCTGATACGCAAAGATAATCCAATGCCGTCAGTCTGTGCATTGATTTGTGAGCATCCCTGTGAGGCCAGATGCAGAAGAAACATGATTGATGACTCGATTAATATCCGCGGATTAAAGCGTTATGCGGTAGAACATGCGGGAGAAGTGCCGGTGCCAGAGCCCGCAGCTGCAACAGGTAAAAAAGCAGCTGTTATCGGCGGCGGACCTGGAGGAATCAGTGCGGCCTATTATCTGGCACTTATGGGGCATGATGTGACAATTTATGAACAACGCAAACGGCTGGGAGGGATGCTGCGTTATGGAATCCCAAATTACAGACTTCCCAGAGAAGCGCTGGACAAAGAAATCAGCATGCTGTTATCCATTGGCGTTCAGGTAAAAACGGAGGTTAGAGTAGGTGAGAATCCAACAATTGTCGATCTTAGAAATCAATATGATGCCGTGTACATAGCAATTGGTGCGCATACTGACAGGAAAATCGGGATTGAGGGAGAAGATGGAAAAGGTGTTATTTCAGCAGTGGAGATGCTCAGAGGGATTGGAGATGGTGAAACACCGGACTTAGCAGGAAAAGATATCATCGTTATCGGCGGCGGTAATGTAGCCATGGATGTTGCCCGCTCAGCGATACGACTTGGAGCCAAAAAAGTACGAATTGTATATCGCAGGAGAATCGAAGATATGACAGCCATGGAAGATGAAATACAGGGTGCTGTTGCGGAAGGGTGCGAGATACTGGAATTAATGGCTCCCCTCAATATAGAAAAGGATGAAGAAGGCAATGTCTCTGCTTTGTGGGTGCAGCCGCAGATCATCGGTCCGATTCAAAACGGAAGACCTGCCCCGGTCAAGGCAAAGACAGAGGAAAAATGCCTAGAATGTGATACTGTGATAGTAGCTATCGGACAGGGAATTGAATCAAAAGCGTTTGAGGCCTATGGAATCCCGGTCAAACGGGGAGTCATTGAAGCCTTGAACTGGAGCGGAATAAAAAATATTCCGGGTGTATTTGCCGGAG
>Ga0153983_1000200_pt1 | contig 15339 bp, 12 predicted proteins | sample TSGA067MetaG_FD_104693 | JGI IMG/M metagenome (GOLD analysis project Ga0153983, IMG submission 104693) | Attine ant fungus gardens microbial communities from Georgia, USA - TSGA067 MetaG | ecosystem: Host-associated > Fungi > Mycelium > Unclassified | place: USA: Georgia, Alexander Wildlife... | reverse complement strand
TGCTGAAGTTTTTTCTGTAGTCAGCACAAAATGTGCCATTTTTGTTATCCTGTTGCATACTACCAATATACTGTTATACTCTTAAGCTAGCAGTAACTTTGTAACAAAATCTACTATGATATGAGTCCAAGGCCTTTTTGGTACTGCATTTGGCATAAGTTTTCCTGTGGGGGCCCCTGTATGGTTCTTGTTTCTTTGGCATACATTGTAACCTTCTACATACTTCTTTACTTCTTTTGTCATCTCTGGTCACTAGAAGTTTCTGGTTACTAGTTCTGTTGTCTTTTACCATTCTCCATGTTCTCCCACTAGTACATCATAGTGTAGCTGGATCACTTCTGCTCTTAACTTTTCATCCCTCAGGACATATACCTTTCCATCTCTCAGCATTAATCTGCTCTCCTCTCTTCATTATCATAAACTTCATTCAGTCATATCTTCATCAATTCTTTGATGATTCTCATGGTCTCAATGGCTATGAAAAGCCCTCAAAAAGACCTTTCTATTGATTCCAGTCATGTCTCAAGGAAATCAATATTGGCTGAGATATTAAGCAGATCAACTGGTAACCACTATGTTACTGTTTATTAAATTACTAATATCTCAGAAACCACCACAATCAATGCTTTGGTTCTAGGCTCAGCAGAAGCCTTCTTCATGATGCTCAGAATGAGCCTAGAACAACCTCAAGGTAATTAATATTAGTGGAGATATGAAGGCCTCAATGTTTACACATAGACTTCATTAATTACCCATAGTGTTATGACTTGGCAAAACGGCTAAGTCATTATTTATTTTTCTTTTTCTTTTCTTTTCCTTTTATCTTGAATTTACTTTTTTTTAAAAAATCATTAATTATAAAGCCAACTACTCTAAATACAAATGAGTAGGAGGTAATCGAGGGCATAGTGGCAGACCCTGCAGCATGTGTTGTAAGCATGCCTCCCAAGTACTAATATGTAGTTAGTAGCCTAAGTAGTGAAGAATGAGAAAACTACATTAAATGACAGACTCTTTACTGCCAAATATTTGCCTTCCAAAAACATTTATCCACCTAAAGACTTCTCTATCCCTTCCATTCACAATATCCACTGCTCCACCCTAGCCTTTAGCCCCTGCCATAGAACTTGATCATCATGGAACAATCCCATTGGGATCAGATGATGGATACCAAGACAAGTACTCTGGTCAAACCCCTTTTCAAAGGTACTAGTGACTCCCTTAGGGATATTCCATCCTAAGAGAGAGCTTGAATCAGTTCATCTTTGTATCTACCATGCCCTAATATACTTTCCAAAGGTGATACCTGGATTTTGTAGAGGAACACATATATTTGTGGTGAGCTATAGGGAGCTCTTCTATATAGGTATTGTTCAGTGACAGAGTGTTTGTAGGATTCTTTTCGAGAGTGGATTCTCTCTGGCCATTAGTTCAGTCCCCAAATAGTGCCTTCTTCTAGCCTTAGCAAAGAGCAGTGTTACGCTGTTAGAGAATTTTCTATGGAAAAGTAGCATGGGATAAAAGTTATAACCCTGGATTTCACTATTGGAACCCACTCTAGAGACTTCCTACAAGCCCCAGACATAATCTAGACCCAAAATTGGGTACTTCTCTTAGGTAGTGAACAAGCTACTACATGCTAGAATAGCATATACCTTGGAAGGCAAGACTGATGAGCTAGCATCAGGTTTCTCAGATACAGACTATCAGTGTTGAAACTCTAGAAATCAGAGGCTCAGAGATCTCTTTGGAATGCGAGATAATTTCAATCTAGAGCAGACTTAGACTAATATGACATCAAGACAGCAGATCAAAAGTCTATCACTGACTAGTGATCCCATCACTGCTGGACTCAATGAAGAAATAGACGTACCAATGGACGACAATTGTATTGTTGATACTTGGACACACTGTCATGTGTTTCTAGACCATATTCGGAGTAGAAGGAAGCCAGTTCAGGGTTTGGGGAACGATGGGCAGGAATGAGGTATGGAAGTGGAGCAGGATCACATGGTCATGTCTGGGAGGTATAGAGGATAGGAAGGTGACAGCTGTCATAGCTGCATGGTAGTGTCATAGAGGAGAGACATGAGGGAGAGTGGTAGAATGGAGAGTTTCCTTTTCTATTTCTTTTTAATTGAGTCTCTAACATTTGTAAAATTATAATATATTTCTCAGAGTGGAGATTGAAAGAGGGAGCCTCCTTGGCCCTTGCCTTCATCTCAGAAGCTCTTGAGGTTGTAAATGCAATTCTCTTGAGTGTGTAAGGGGTGATCTTGGTGAGAGGTTGAGTTGGTGAATATTCTCTATCATATATCCTATTCTTTCTGGAGCCAAGACACAGCGGTCGCTTGGGCAACCTTCTATGGAATAGCAGGCCTAAAAAGCCTAGCTAATCATCAACTCAGATCATATCACACCCATAAGGTTTGGTGTGAGAGTGCGGATAAGGGCTTGATTGAGTATGGTAAGGTCTATAAGTGGTTTACTGACTATTCTATTAGTGAGCTTGTTATGATGTGTAAAGGTGAACACCATGCGAGGCAGATCTAGATTGAACCTACCATCATTTCAACTATTTTTACATTACAGATAAGCTGCGCTTCATATTTTAATTTCTTTCTAATATCCCCACTTCCTCCTTCTCCCCACGAACCCTTTAGCACACAATTGGGAACTATCACCACCCCCTTTTCTACTTGCTAGTCACAGCAAAATTCCCTTTTGCCCCTTTCAGTGGGTGCAAAGAGAACATGCTGTGGTAGTCATGCTCCTAATGTATAAATACACAAATGTGCTACCCTAAAGGGCAATGAGAAATAAAGCAGATAGGTGACATTATAACAATAGTAGTGAGAGATGTTTGGTAGAGTATGACCCCTGGGGGTTATCTTGTCCCAGGGGATGGTGATGGTAAAAGGAATATTAATCTTGGATTTACTACATAGAAGGAAGTACAAGAAAGTGTCATGTCACAAGTATCACAGTCACATGACAGGAATTCACAGTGTCATATCACATGATGTCACATGATGGGTCACATGATAGGCATGGGAAAGTAGTGCACAGACCATGTAGTAGTTGTATAAGTAGTATAGAAAATCTAATGGGAACTCTATCAAGTTCTCTTTGTCAATCACTGAACAAAGAGCAGTTGGCTTAATTCTGGCTTGAAGTTTAGCTTTCTTACACATAGATAGTCATCTGTCCTTTTCTTAGAACAAAGGACAGCCTCCATATGGTTAGGTTATCACTATTTCTAGCACAAAGGTACTACTATATGTAGAACAATAGGTAGTAGCATGTGATGATCTGTCCTAGTGCACAGACCATTAAAATTCTGTATTTAAGGACTCATAGTCTGAGAATTAGACCTCAGACTTAACAACATCTTTTGTTATTGTCTAAACTTCGCTTTTTTGAACTATTCAAGTATCAAATTACCCATCACAAATTAGTAAATGACCTTTTGTGATAAATAGTAGTTGTATATATGGTGTAGAAAATCAAATGGGAACTCTATTGAGTTCTTCTTGTCAACTCAGACTTGGAGGGTGATCAAGTTGTCTTAGACTAAGTCACTATACTCCTAAGGTTCTTTCTGCTCTCAAGGGCACTTCTAGAGAGAGTTCTGGTATAAATCTGGTATAAAACTATCTGGGCAGTTCTTATGAGATATGTGTAGTAGTAGTCATAGCCACTACTCTGCTACTCAAGTGGTATATGGCAAAACTGTTATATGGGTAGGATGACAAAAGGTTCAATAGAGAATATTAGGGACAGATGGAGTTAAGATAAAAAGAAAAGGCAAAGTTAGAAAGGATCAAAGAAGAAAAAGAAAAAGAAATGGAAGAGAGTAGGATAGATGAATGGGACAAAGAAGATGAACTAGAGACTCTTATGATAAATTGTAGGAAAAGATTCTCAGGGTGAGAATTCTTAAAAGGGGGTATTGTCATGAGTTGTCTCAAACATGAATAAGAAGAATTACATAGACTAGAATTGAACTGGTAAACATTGGACATATATAGAAATAATAAAGACAAATAGTAGAAATGTATATATATAGTGTAGTAGAATCAAGCAAGGACTCTTCTAACCCTGAAGAGCTTGCTGGTCTAAACCCTAGACTAGGATCTTAAGTCAGTTACTGACAGAAGAACCCAATACTATTACTCTGAGCACTGTTCACCTTGAACCTTGCTCAATCTTAACTCTTATGCTTATTGATCCTCGACTAGTGATTATCACAATCACCAGTCACCTCCATACATAGCCAGGCCCTTGGCTTAAGAAAACTTGATAGTCAGTTAGAGACTATTAGTGGTAATGTGGTACCAAACCCAGATATTATACTCAAGATCTGACCTGTCAATTGGGTAGTGTCTAATAGATTATGCTTTTGCTATATAAACCTTATGCTAGGGTCTATTGTAACTCATACATGCAGAGAAGTGACAATTACTTTTTAGGAGATCATCTAGATTAGGGATCCTCTTCTTAAGGTAATAGTATAACCCTAGTATCAGAACAGTAATCAATAGAGAAATAGACATCTAGTTGGATAAAAATCTTGTACCCCAGGAGACATAGATGTAAGACTCTAGCTGTAATGACTTAAGTCCACTCCAAGTCAGAGTTGACAAGGAGAACTCGATAGAGTTCCCATTTAATTTTGTATACTACTTATACATTTTACTCTAGTGGCTATGCAATATCCTCCCATAGTTCTTATATTATTCCCATCATGTGTCTACCTCATCACATGTTGTGACTGTGACCAAAATGTGTGACCTATGTGGCTGTCACATGATGCTTTCCCATGCTCTACCTTAGTAATGATCTAAAACAAAACAAAACAAAAAGAAAAATAGAAAATAACTTAGCTATTTTGCCAAGTCATGACAATAGAAGTAAATAGTAAGATCAAATTATTAACTCTGTACCTAAAAGATATTGATACAATGTCTCAACAACAATATAACCAACTGCTGAGCAACTTGCTTAAAGAAAAGCAGGCTCTCACTTTATTAAGGACACAAATAGAAGGAAAAAGAAGAGAAAATGCTGGAAGTGCAGGAAGTTTGAACACTTGGCCTGTAACTGTAGGAATCAGAAGGAGGAGAGAGGAAAACCAAAACCCCAAAATAAGTTTGAGATACTGACAAGTAAAATAATACAGAGTAGAGATAGAGGAGAACAATCAGACAACAGAAGGTAAAAGAGGAAGTAAGATGTTTTAGGTGTAAGAAGGTAGAGCACTGTAAATGGGAATGCCTGAGAATAGAGGAAGACTAAAGGAGGGAGAAGAAGGAAGTGGCACATGTGGCAATGCTACAAAAAATATAGCAAATGAAGAGACTAGTGTGTCCCATATAGAAAAAGACACAGAAGTACTATGATGAGTGGAGCATGCTGCCAGAAGGCATGCTCCTACTTGAAAGAGGATGGATCATGGAAGAGACAGTGGTAGCATATGTGGAGTATAGAGAATGTAAAAGCAAGAGGGTCTAAACCTATGAAAACAGAGGACAGAAATTCCTTCTCCTAAGATAGATAAATAATGTGTGGTGCAGACTCTACCAAGAAGTATGGGATTGGAGAGAAGGGGAAGCAAAGAGAAGAGAAATGACTAGGGTGCAGTATGTGGAGTGTGGTAGAAGAGACATAGTAGGAGTAAAAATAACAGAGCAAGAAAGAAAGAAAATCTTGTGTTCAGAGTACAAGACAGAATGAAAGAAGCTGTAGTGAAACTAGGGAGAAGCAGTGTGGCCCATAGAGGCAAAGGCATAGCAGAGTGGCACATGGGCAGGAGCTCCAAAAAGTGCAGCAAAAGAGGAGGATAGCCAAAGAGATGTCAAGAGAATGTTCAAAATATTGAGAGAAGTTTGGCTGAACATTAGAATAGAGAAAGTAGACATACATGAGGGTGTAACATTCAAAGCACTCTTGGATAGTGGTGCAATAGGAATGTTCATGAACAATAAAAGAGAAGTTTGACAAGGAGATCAAGCTAAACAAAGAAAAAGTGAAAGGGATAGTATCATAGAAATTCCTTAAGTAGCTAAAAGTATTTGGAAAAGTGGAATCAAAGAGAATACCAGTGAGAAAGCCTTGGGATCATGTGATAAACTTGAAGGAAGATTTTGTACCAAGGAAGGAAAGGACATATCTGATGTTGAGATAAAAGAAAGAGGAAGTTAGAGAATTTGTGGAGGAGCAATTGAGAAAGGGATACATTAGGCCCTTGAAGTCACCACAGACTTCACCAGTGTTCTTTGTGAAAAAAAAGGATGGAAAGAAAAGAATGGTACAGGACTATAGATACCTAAACAAGGGGACAATCAAGGACAACTACCCCTTACCTTTGATATCCAACCTAATAGATACCATGGGAACTATAAAAGTATTCACCAAGATGGACCTATGCTGGAAGTACATTAGTGTATAGATTAGAGAGAAAGATGAGTAGAAAGTGGTATTTATAATGTATCTAGGGGCATATGAATCTACTGTTATGTTCTTTGGTCTCACAAATTCACCAGCAACTTTTCAGGCAATGATAAATAATATTTTAAGAGACTTAATTAATACAAGAGATGTGGCAGTATTCATGGATAACATTTTAGTTGGAACTGAGAATAAAAAGAAACATAATAAGATAGTGGAGAAAGTGTTAAGGAGAATAAAAGCAAATGATCTCTACATCAAACCAGAAAAGTGTGTATAGAAGGTTAAAGAGATTGACTTCCTGGACTAGTAATGGGGCAGAAGAAATAAAGATGCAGAAAGAGAAGGTAGTAGGAGTTTTGAAATGGCCAATGCCCAAGACAGTCAAAAATGTGCAGAAGTTCCTGGGATTAGCAAACTACTATAGGTGGTTTGTCAAGGACTTTGCTAAAATAGCAAAACCCCTGCATAGGTTGGTTAGAAAGGATGAAAAATGGAGCTAGGAAGAGAAGCAGGGGAAGGTGTTCAAACAGCTAAAGGAGGTATTCATAACATAACCCATCTTAATGGTACTAGACCTGGATAAAGAAATGAGAGTAGAGGTGAATACATCAGAATACACAATAGGAGAAGTTTTGTTGATGAAACACAAAAATAACAAGTAGAGGCCAGTAGTCTTTATTTCAAAATCATTAAACAAAGCAGAACAAAATTATGAAATTCACAATAGAGAAATGCTAGCAATCATCAGATGCTTGGACAAATGAAAATACCTACTAGAAGGGGCACAAAACAAGTTTGAGATTTGGAGTAGCCATAAAAATCTGGAATATTTTATGAGTAATCAGAAATTAAACTATAGACAAGCACAATGGGCATTATACCTGTCTGTAAGGCTCTAGCTAAGATAACTTAAACCTACTCCAAGTCCAAGTTAATAAAAAGAACTCAATAGAGTCCTCTTCTATTTCTTATATACTACTTATACAACTACTACATGGTCTGTGCACTATTTTCCCACACACATCATGTGACTTATCATGTGACTGTGACTATGTGATACTCATAATGTGATACTTTTCTATTGTAAGGCCCAAAATACATTTAGGCCTAAAATTAAACAAATTTCATGACTTCATACCCCAAAAATAAGGACTAAGATAATATCACCTGCTAGGAAGTGGAGAAGGCACAGAGGACTACCATCAATAAAGCTAGCTATCTAGCTATGTAGTAGTATACCCAGGAACATAAGGTTACTACTACTAATAGACCAATCACTTGAGAACCAGCAGAGTCGAGTCTGTGGTCCCACAGCATTATCAATAGCAGCTTAATCAGGAAAAAAAGCCTTATGTGAAAAAGTCTGAAAAGATGTCTATTATACAGGAACAGGACTAGTAGCCTAGCAGGAAACAAGAATAGGATATAGCATCACCTGATTAGTGATGGCTAAGAATAGAACAGCATCAAAACTGATCTACCTCAATCAAAAACAGAGGAGAAACAAAGAGCCTCAAAGAGCTATGAAAACAATATCTAAAACTTCCTAGGTTAGAAAGGAAAAAGATAGATCTCGATAAAAGGGTGCAAAAGGGAATTGCACACTGGGACAAACAAAATAATGATGTGCCAGCTCTCAATTGCATGCTAAGGTCTGAGAGAAGATAATCAAAGATGAAGGTTTATAAATAATTAGAAAAGTAGAATTATACATAGCTCTAGTAAAATATATGTTGGTTGTTGTAAAATGAATGTAAGATCTCTCTAGATCGTTGTTACATAGCCTCCCTAAGGTGTTAACCTTTACATACCATGACTAGACTCAACTGGAAAATACAGTTAGTTAATTACTCATAGACCTGCCACACTCAGTTACTCCCTTGTTTGTACTCCCAACACCAAACCTTACAGGTGTGATACAGTCCAAGTACATACCTAGCCAAGCTTTCCCAGCCTGCTGTCCTCTCTGAAGCCTGCCCAAGTTATATCTGCTATTCCTCTCTAGATTGAGTTCTGGGTATATTCAGTGTTCTTCTCAAGACATCCTCCTGATCCCAGTCTTCTTACTCTCAATAGATCCACATTCATGATTCCAGAGGCAGTGTAGATAGAGGTAGGAATCAAGAGATTTCTCTCTAATCCAACTGCACTCCAGATACTATATTAAAGATATTACAAATGGCTGAAACTCAAAGAATAAAGATAAAAAAGGAACTATTGCTACTTTTGGATTTCTATTGACTCCTTCTCTTACTAATTCCTCCCAAACTCCTGAGGCTTATGTGTCCCTTTTCTTTCTTTATAATAACATGTCCTCTCACCAAGTTCTTTTCATCAAAGATGACATGTCTTCATTGCTACTTCCTTCTAGAATATTCTTTCTTCTTATCCTATCCTTCTCTTGCTTTGTAATTTGGACTTCCTTGATTACCTGTTAAACAATTAGTAAGTCCCTATTAATGTCTAGTATCTCTAAGTTATGTCCCAGAGGTCATTTATCTAAATATAATTGATCTGATACCATCAATGCTTATTTATAAGCACAAAGTCTATTAGTCTAAGTTCATCATCTGAATACCACTAGTTCTAGAGTACAAGTCTGCCATCTTTCTGAGTCTATTCAAATGTGGATCTAGAGCATAGTCTCTTAGTAACTTTCTTAGTAACCCAATGTCAGCTCATCCTATTTGCCTCTCGAGGTATCAGCATGAGCTCTAAATCAATTATCGCCTGCTCAATGTCTTTATCATATAGTATTATGTTTTGAGGATTATAGAAAGGGTTCTAGAGTGAATTCTAAATAAGAATCTATTGGTATAAAGTGTATCAAATGTTATCTTCTGCAGAAAATTCATTTGCAGCATAACACTAAGTCACTGAGATAAGCCAAAGAAGGAAGAGATCACCATGGGATCAGCAGTAGGTAACCTGGTAACTCAGCAAGGGTGGAATGGACCTAGCAAAAACTATAGGAAATAATTAAAGAAAGACAAAGAGATATAAGATTCCCTATCACTATCAGAACAATTGTTGTATTAATAGATTATGACTGGGTTGATTATTTTCTCTATTTTTTCATATATTTCTTTTGTATTTCTCTAAACATATAAAAAACCCCACTTAGTAGGAAGAAGAAAAGCAATCTTAGTTGCCTCTTTCCTCTATTTGGGTTTTCAAAAGTGGAAATCTATTTTTAGAGTGATCAGATCAGTGATTAAGGTGCTTTGACTCAAGACTGAGTCAAAAACAAAGAGACTACAGGACAAGTGACTTAGCCACAGGGACAATATTATAGGAGCTCTAAGATAGAGTTTGGTATTGCTAGGGAGTCAAGTTATACAGGGAGGATTCAAAGTCTCATATCTGATCACATAGTCAAGAGTACTACTGTGAGGACAACTTTGAAACAGGGCATTAGGGTAATACTAGGCAGGCAGGACTCAAAAGCAGAGCTAGGACAGTAGTTTATAAACAAGAAATTGGATTTCAAATATCACTGCTACCATAGTACATTGGCAGAAACTTATTTAACTTCTTTCACCTTTAATTTTGGATTCATTTCCTCATGAAATTGCATAAGGGACACTATGCTAAAATATGATGTCAGCTAGGGTGCTTTCTTAAAAGACCACACAACTTAATTATTTCAAAACTTATATTCACCACTACCTAGCCCATAGTCAGGGAACTCTAAATAAAAACAGGAAAACCCCTAGCATAATCAGTCTCTTCACTATACTCCTTCCTGTATAGTAAGTCCAAAAAACAGAAAAGAAAGAAAAGAAAAGAAATATAAATAATGACTTAGCTGTTTTGCCAAGTCATACAGTTGTATAAGTAGTGTAGAAAATTTAACAGAAACTCCATTGAGTTTTTCTTGTCAACTTGGACTTGAAGTGGGTTTAAGTCATCTTGGGTAGAACCTTATACTACTAGTACAGGAATATGATAGTATCTTGGTAGTATGTAATAGAATGACAAAACTGGCATACTTCATGCCATTTATGAAAAAGACTTTGGTGGAAGGAGTGGCAAAACTGTTCTAGGACCACATTTGGAAATTACATAGGTTGCCAGAAAGCATTATTATGGACAGAGGAGTGCAGTTTGCAGTAGAAATGAAGGAGTTGAATTGTATGTTGGGGATTAACACAAAATTATTGACAGCCTATCACCTACAAACTGATGGATAGACAAAAAGAATAAACTAGGATCTGAAACAATACCTAAGGATGTTCATTGATCACAGGCAGGAGCAATGGCCTAATTAGCTTTTGATAGTAGAGTTTGCATATAACAATAAGATGTAGACTAGTACAAAAGTATCACTATTCAAAGCAAACATTGGATGAGACCTATGCATAGGGTTTAAAATGAGGAAGTATACAGATAGAAAGAGAAGCAAGGTAGAAGAATATTGAGTAGGGGACTTGAGCATAAAATATCTCAAATACCAAATACAAGAAAGATACTTGGAAAAGCTAATGGAATAATTTGTGGGATCTTACTAAGTTCAAGGAATAATCTCAACAAATGCAATAGAACTGGATTTACCAAGTGTCATGACTTGGCAAAACTGTAGTGACTTAGCTGGCGATGACTTAGATACCCTCCTTATCTGAGTTGACAAGGAGAACTTGATAGAGTTCCTATTAGATTTTGTATACTATTTATACATGAACAATAACCCTAACCCATAGCTAATGTCCTATGCTTCCTTATGAATTACTTTCCTCTTGTGCATCTATTGATAAGAAAAATAAAATAAAAGAAAAGAAAATAGAAAAGAAAATAGATATTGACTTAGCTATTTTGCCAAGTCATGACAAAAATGGCTAAGTCATTATTTATTTTATTTTATTTTATTTTATTTTCTTTACTGCACAGGAAGGAGTGTGAGAAAGTATTACATCACAAGTGTCACTTGGTCACATCACATGATAAGTCACATGATAGGTATGGGAAAATAGTACATAGACTATGTAGTAGTTATATAAGTAGTATACAGAAAATAACGGAAACTCTATTGAGTTTTCCTTGTCGACTTGGATAAGGAGTGGGACTAAGTTATCTTGACTAAGTCTATAAAAGATAGATACTTGGTATCATAAACTTCATTTGGCCATATCTCCATCAATTCTTTGACAATTCTCATGGTCTTAATGGCTATGGAAAGCCCTTGAAAAGACCTTTTGATTGATACTAGTCACATCTCAAGGCAATCAGTATTGGCCAAGATATTAAGCAGATCAATAGATAACTACTATGTTACTATTTATTAAATTGCTAATATCTTAGAAACCACCATGATTGATACTTCTGTTCTAGGCTCAACAGAAGCTCTTTTCATAATGCTCAGAATAAGCCTGTCACAGAAAAGTGACTACTCAATAGTGTCATGGGGATATAACAAAATACCTGTTCAAATAAACTATATAAATAGCTGGACTGTCATTAGCAAGTAGCCTTACTAATGTTGCCCTTTTGGTATAGTGGTAAACCATATAGTATATGACTATTAGTCCATAGCACAACTATGACAGAGCCTAGAATAACCCAAAGGCAGATAATATTAGTAGAGATATAAAAACCTCAATGTTTGCACATAAATATTAATTAATTACCCATAGATAGTTATCTGTCTTTAATTAGAACAAAGGACAGCCTCCATATAGTTAAGTCATTGCTATTTTGAGTACAAAGGCACTACCATATGTAGAACAATAGGTAGTAGCATGTGATGGCCTATCCTAGTGTATAGATCATTACTTTCATGTATATAAGGACTCCCTGTCTGAGGATTAGACCTCAGACTTAACAACATCTTTTGTCATTTGTCTAACTTTACATTTTTGAACTCTTTCAAGTATCAAAGCACCCATTACAAACAGTAAGTGACCATTTGTAATACTTGGTACAGTAGAGAGGCTATATGGCAGAAAAAGATACTTGGGAAACATGGAGGATTTAGTTAGAGAATTTGAGGAAGAGTACAGAGAAGAAATTGGACAATCTAGGAAAAGAATTGCCAAAGAATAAAAAAGAGAAGAATTGCTGAGTAGGTATATGGTAAAACTACTATATAGGTGGGACAACAAAAGGTTTGACAAGGAGTATTGGGGATAGTTGGAAAGAAATTGGTCAAGGTAGAAAGAAAAGGTCAGATTAAAAAGAATCAAAGAAGAAGAAGAGGAAATAGAAGAAAGTAAGATAGAAGAGTGAGATGAAAAAGATGAACTAGGAAACCTATGGTACTCTTACAATAAATTGTAGGAAAAAATTCTCGGGACGAGGATTCTTAAGAGAGAGATACTGTCATGAGTTATCTCAACTATGAATAAATATGATATAGACTAGAACTAAACTGAAGAACTTTGGATACTTGTATAAATAATAAGGACAAATAGCACAGACTTATATATATAGTGTAGTAGAATCAAACAAGGACTCTATTGAGCTCTCTTTTATCCCTGAAAAGCTTCCTAGTCTAAACCCTAGACTAGAATCTTAAGTCAGTTGCTAACACTGTATGCTTATCTTCCACAATTATAAGACCTTTACTAAGAACTATATAGTATTACATTTCAAAGGACAGCCTCTATATAGTTAAGTTATCACATTTTTAAGCATAAAGGCACTACCATATGTAGAACAATAGGTAGTAGCATGTGATGATCTGTCCTAGTGCACAAACTATCACTTTCATATATATAAAGACTCATAATCTGAGGATTAGACCTTAGACTTAACAATATCTTTTATCACTGTCTAAACTTTGCTTCTAAGCCCTCTTGAGCTCTAGCATCTATAATTACAAATAAGTAAGTGATCATTTGTGATACAAATACTCACTTTGATCCCACAACATTTTTGTCTTTAGGCCACTGTACCACTTTAAAAACATCACTTGCTTTTAACATTTCTATCTCTTTGTTCATTAGTTTTAGCCATAGGTTGGGCATTTTCATGGCTTCTTGGTATATCCTTGGTACCTCAGTGTTTAAGTCAGCAAGATAAGTGAATGGTCATTGTGAGTACTTAACAGAGTCTTTTAATTTCATGAATAGTTTTGGTTCCCTGCATATGCATTGTAATGCCAGTGGTAAATCTGCATCTACCTTGCCTGTCTGATTTGTTGTTTCTCTAGTTATATGTTGCATAGTATAGTTTTCTTGATTATCATGTAGTATTGAAGTTGGAAATGGTCTTGGGGCTACTTGTTGCAATAGCTCTCCTCTAGTTTGGTCATCCTGGGTTTGAGTTTCAGATCTGTGTGACTCACTCCCCTTCATCTCAATGTTTTGTGTTGAATAGTGTTGGAAAGGGTTGTTGTCTTCTAAAAAACCAGCATACATTGGTTATTCAGCTAAGTGAGTAATGCCCTCTTCAAAAATGATATCCCTTGATTTGAAAATAGCTCTAGTTTTTTGATCCAAGAGTTTATAACCTTCTCATTCAAAATAGCCAAGAAGGGAGACTTTTACTGATCTAGGCAATAGTTTTGATAGATTTAGGTCTAGTGGTACATGTGTATATGCTGTAGTTTCAAAAGGTTTTAAATGAGATACATTTTGACATTTCCCAAACCAGGCCTCTGTAGGGATAAGCTTTGGTCATTGAGAGGAAAGAATAAGATTTCATATATATATTATGGTTTGGACTGTATCTACCTAATATTTGAGTAGTAGTCTTAACTCAGCCATAGCCAATCCAGAATAGTTCACATTGTCCATTTAGCCATGCCATTTTGTTGATAAGCATAAGAGGTGGTATATTCAAAATTCAATTCATGTTCTACTTTATAGTTCTCCCATGATGTGTTACACTACTCCCTACCTATATCGAGATGTGCTAACTTTAACTTATTTCTTGTCTATTATTCTGCCTCTGCTTGGAAAGTCTTAAACATATTCAATGTGATGTTTGCTGATTTGGACATCAATAATGCAATAGTCCTATATAATGAGAAGCCACCCATAATTACCATAAAGTAGTTGTATCCTCCAGCTGAGAGAGTAGGTGATAGTCCCCATATATCTATGTAAACTTGCTCAAAAACCTCTGTTTCACATACTGGGTTCTTGCAGTAGGGGTGTGCTATGTGTTTTCCAAATATGCAGTCTTCATAGAGCTCTTTGAGAGATGGGTCACCATGAACAGTAAGTTTATCAACAAGTTTATCCTTTATTATTTCATGTATAGTGCTTGTACTAGCATAGCCTAAATGTCTAAGCCATATGTCAAATGTGACTAACTAGTGTTTGTTTTGTGCAATAAAGGTACTGGTTATTGATTTTTTGACATCTACAGTGTATAATTGTCCAAAGCATATTATGGAGAAGACAGTTTTTCTATCTGAAGTCCTTATATGAGCTTTATCTCCTCCAAATGTTATATATAGTCCCTTTGAGTTGAGTTCAGATACTGAAATTAGATTTGATCTCAGTCCTGATATATGCAGTACATTATTAAAAGTAATCTTTCTTTGAACATCATTAATGTTTGTTAGGAACTCAACCTTTCCTTTACCTGTTATCTTGAAGGTCAATTCTTTTCCTGTAGAGAGTTTCCTTTTCTATTTCTTTTTAATTGAGTCTCTAACATTTGTAAAATTATAATATATTTCTCAGAGTGGAGATTGAAAGAGGAAGCCTCCTTGGCCCTTGCCTTCATCTCAGAAGCTCTTGAGGTTGTAAATGCAATTCTCTTGAGTGTGTAAGGGGTGATCTTGGTGAGAGGTTGAGTTGATGAATATGTTCTACTATATACCCTACTCTTTTATAAGACAAGATGCAGCAGTCACTCAGACAACCTTCTATGGAGTAGCAGGCCTGAAAAGCCTGGCTAATCATCGACTCAGATCATATCACACCCATAAGGTTTGGT